>BNJV01000659.1_pt1 | contig 229953 bp, 337 predicted proteins | sample 8540591 | NCBI WGS metagenome assembly BNJV01 (sample SAMD00202457, study PRJDB9452) | human saliva metagenome | host: Homo sapiens | reverse complement strand
ATTCCATACGCAGAAGATTCGTTATCAATGATGTTATAATGCCAGCCCTACCTCTATGAAAGCTGCTGTTGACGTTATTAGTGATTTGAAATCGATTTTGAATCTAAAAACGCTTAATCTCTGGTAGTATGTTCGAACTTGGGCCAATGAAGTTGAGTATCATAGTGAATTGGTACTTATATAATAACAATTTCGTGGTATTAATCTTGTTATTAGTGTCGATGACCTGCAAACATACAGGACATTAATAATAAAGATATATCAACTCTCCACTTTTCAACTGTTTAGTTACATTATTTAAAAGCTAACAAACACAAAACGAAGTAATTGTTTAAAGCAAGCCGTCTTCTATGAAACTAGAAACAATTATTAACGATATTAATAAATAAAAGTTGAATACAGATAGCTTTTTATGGGCTATGTATTCAACTTTTTATTTAATCCAGTTTTACTTTAGAACAAAACCTCTAGATTCAAAAATTTACATTATCTCTCAAACAATAAAATACCGTATTTATGCTTTTATACGTAGTAATAATAATATCTCGTTTGTATATAATTGTAAAAATTCTACAACATTCAAAATTTACACTTCTCTCAAACACACTAAACGGACATTACAGCTTAGGAAACCGAGTTTTGTAGATCTCAAAATTTACATACCTCTCAAACAGATGTGACAATCATGCTCATTAAATGTCTGTAGAATTAGAAATTTACACTTCTTTCCTCAAACTTAATTTATATTTTTATATCAATTCTATAGTTTTGCTTGGGAATCTCAAAATTTCCATATCTCTTCCAAACTCAAAACAATTTCATGCCTCTATAAAATTGGTTTTGTGAAATTCAAATTTACATATCTCTCAAACACTATTTGAAATCCACTATATTCCCTGTGCTAGTATGTAATCTCATTTACATTATCTCTCAAACCAAGAAGCCATATTGTCCAAATCTATTATTTTGTACAGGTGTAATCGCAGACTTATTATCTCTCAAACAATGGTTACTCAATTCATTTGCTAACCTCGTCGTTTGGTAGAATTCAAAATTTACATATCTCTCAAACATTTGTTGAAACTTTTACTTTAATCATTGTGTTTAGTAGAATTCAAAATTTACATATCTCTCAAACGCAAACGGATTTGTAGAGGCATGTTTAGTAGGAATTCAAAACTTCACATTATCTCTCAAACACAGGAGAAACTTTAGAGACATCATCAGTTTAGTAGAATTCTGTAACTTACATATCTTCCTCAAACTGATCTGCATCCACTTCATGAATTGAAATAGTTTAGTAGAATTCAATTGGTTATTATCTTCCTCAAACGAATAAAGATATGAGGAGAGGAGATAAACATGTTTGGTAGAATTCATACCGCGATACATATCTCTCAAACAATACCAAATTATCGCCAACGCTACCAATCGTTTAGTAGAATTCAAAATTTGCTACTATCTCTCAAACATTTCTTCATCGTTTTTATCCTCATGTTTAGTGAAATTCAGCAAATTTACATATCTCTCAAACAGAATATAGCAGATTACACGTCGGAGTTTTCAGTTTAGTAGGGTCAAAATATATATTCATCCTCTCGAAACTACTTCTTTAGTATCCTTTTACCCAAATCGTTTAGTAGAATTCAAATTTACATATCTCTCAAACTTTAAACGGTCCTTTCACTTACTTTAAGTCCTGTTTGGTAGAATTCAAAATTTGCTATTATCTCTCAAACAAAGAGTACTTTGAGTTAAAGAGAACGTTTAGGTTTAGTAGAATTCAATTTACATCATCTTCCTCGAAACACGGATAAAGAATTAATAAGTGACAAAAGAAGTTTAGTAGAATTCAAAATTTACATATCTCTCAAACTACAGTAACAGCAAAAGAACACTATGATAATCTCGTTTAGTAGAATTCGAAAAGTTTACATATCTTCTTCAAACTACCAACTGCAACTGTATTTTAATCTTTGTTTAGTAGAATTCAAAATTTACATATCTCTCAAACATGCACATCCACGATGAAGTGGTAATAGATGTTTAGTAGAATTCAAAAATTTACATATCTCTCAAACATATGGAAAAAGCTACTAAAAGCAAGAACTAGAAGTTTAGTAGAATTCAAATTTACATATCTCTCTCAAACAAAGGAGTTCTTGTACTTCCTGAAGTTGGAGTTTTAGTAAAATTCAAAATTTACATATCTCTCAAACTAGTCGTAGTTTAAATTCCTCCTGATTATGTTTTAGTAGAATTCAAAATTTACATATCTCAAACAAGAAAGATAAACACTATACTACAAGTGTTGTTTAGTAGAATTCAAATTTACATATCTCTCAAACTGACGTCTCCATACGCCCAGTTGCTTCGTTAGTTTAGTAGAATTCAAAATTTACATATCTCTCAAACCACTATCTTGCATGGGAAAGACAATTACTGTAGTTTAGTAGAATTCAAAATTTACATATCTCTCAAACAAAAATTTAGGTAAGTAATCATAAGTTTCGTTTAGTAGAATTCAAAATTTACATATCTCTCAAACTCTTGTTTACTCATCCCAGTAGAGGTTAAGTTTAGTAGAATTCAAAATTTACATATCTCTCAAACCGCGAAGTATGGGATCCCTATTGTGTTAAAGTTTGGTAGAATTCAAAAATTTACATATCTCTCAAACAGAAATTAAAAATGTAGTTGACTACGTTGAGTTTAGTAAATTCAAAATTTACATATCTCTCAAACATAGATTACTGATGTTTGTCATCAATGATTTTTGTTTAGTAGAATTCAAAAATTTACATATCTCTCAAACTGAGGAAGATGTTGGCGACAGTTGAAAGTTTAGTAAATTCAAAATTTACATATCTCTCAAACATAAAGAACAACTTAGAGGGCGACGCTTTAGTTTAGTAGAATTCAAAATTTACATATCTCCTCAAACAAATTGGGAATTGAAAAAGATTTGAAAGACGTTTAGTAGAATTCAAAATTTCACATATCTCTCAAACTATCTCTTTTTGATATTTTCTTTTTCGTTTAGTAGAATTCAAAATTTACATATCTCTCAAACACAGAAGAAACATTAACAGCTAACAAGAAGGTTTAGTAGAATTCAAAATGTTGCTATATCTCTCAAACAGTGATTTGTACTCTTGGTCTATTCTTTTGGTTTAGTAGAATTCAAAAATTTACATATCTCTCAAACCCGTGTTGTATATCGTTGTCTTTTGAAAGTTTAGTAGAATTCAAAATTTACATATCTCTCAAACAGTCACTTATGATATTAAGAATATATCTGGTTTAGTAGAATTCAAAATTTTACATATCTCTCAAACCTCAAACTGAGAATTTTGATAATGTAATTTTGATTTCTAAAGAAAACTAAAATTCAATTAGTATATAAAAAATGGATCGACACCGATCCAGCCAAAAAACAATATAGATAAATCTTTATTTGAACTCGATATGTAAATTTTGAATCTATCTTTTATTATACAATTATTTTTAAAAAAATCAACACTAAATTTCACAGTTATCTTTATCAAAAAAATATACTAATTCCTTATAATCCTTGCTGCTATTAGTCACTAAATTGTTGTGTTTCTATATTTACTATCTTTATTTTATTTTAAACAAATTTCTTTTATAAAACTCTTAATTTCATCTGTTAAAAATTGAATGTAACCCAATTAAAATACAACTTTCACTCCACATAAATCTGTAAGTATCTTTCACATGTTTTAATTATCTTTTTCTAAGTAATTATTTTTCTTCAAAATGTATTTTAAAATTCTCCCTACTTTCAACAAATGATAATACGTCTATTTCCTCACTTGTTCTAAATCTAATGATTATTGATAAGATCTCTCAAAAATACTTTTATCACTGATATTAGTTGATTATATTCTACTATATCTTCCTCTATTTGCTTTTTGAAGAGTTGTATATACCTTTGATAAAACTTTTTACTATTAATATCCATATTAAATAAATCACTTATAAAATAACTATTTTTATCAAAAGATATTTCCTTATTTTTCTCAGATAAGATAAAATTACCTTCTAATCCTTTATGTCTGTCTTAATAATTCTAAGATTATTTCACGATAATATACCTTATTCTCTAATATTAAAGTATGTATAACATTTTCTTCTAATTCTATTTGGCGTTGCCACTCCCTATTTATAATCTTCATAATTCTATAAACCTCTCATCTGAATCTACATAATCTGTCTGTGCTTCTCCCTACTAAAAAAATTCCATTTTAGAAAATTGTTTTTCTGTTACTTGTAGGATTTGTACTAAAGCCTTTTTCTGGACAAAATCTTCGAATATTCTTTACTACTAAATCTGCACTTCCCTTGATTCAGCGCCAACTTTAACATATACTGATTCTTGCATCATAATAAAACCATTTTTTTATCAAATTTTTCTAAACTGTACGATAGCTTTCTTCTTTCTTCTGATGTTTCTGTTGTAAATCAAACATTACTAATACTCTCATAAATCTATAACTCATATCTATACATTTTTCATATATTCTAAATCATTTTCTGCTAGTGCAGAAAAAGACTACGACAATATATTCTTATGGCATTAGCTATTGTTTGATTCTTATCATCTATTATGACAGTTTTATTTAGAAATATTGATAAGTTTATTCTTATGTTCCTTTTAGTGAAATTCCGCACCTTCTAAATTGTAGACTTCTTCATCTATTAAAATTCTAAATGGCTCCATAAAAATCACTAGAAAGATTAAACTTTATTAAATGGATTTCTATGACAAAGTCCAAGTTGTGTGAAAATATCCAGAGGCAACTATTTCTCGATTAAATGCTGAAAGTATAATCGAGTATCCATAATCTAATGCAGCGTTAATAAAACATTCTTTATTACGAGCTAAAATCCATACCATAAAGTGCATTAAAAGTATACTTTAGCTGCTAAAGCTCCTCACGATTAGAACTATCGTTCCATTCTAATTCTGATAAATATTGTTCTAAAAAGTCTATATTCTTCTTTATTTCAATTTTTCAAAAATTGCATTTAGTTGAAAAATTTTTTCATAGACTATTCTTGTCCAAATTCGCTCTTTGCTTTCTCTAGCTCCATTCAAGCTGATTTTTGTACTTTTAAACTTGTGTCGTGACTACCATAATATTGAATCAACTCTGAACTAGGATTTCGTTTTTCATCACAAAAATACTACTTTTTATTTTTATTTTTTTAACTAAACTCATTTAGAAGAACGGCGGTAAGACTTACCGCCGTATTTTCTACAATAACCATATAGATTTCACCTAAACTGATTTTTCCTAACTCCCGCTTCTTGTCGTACGGTCATAAAATTAAGGCTATAATCCAGTTTAGCTCTCTCCCTAATTACTACTGTTCTCCAAGTCATTATTTTTTTCTCCCCTACTATTACTATTTCTTTTTCATAAACTCCGGTCACAGATTGCTCAATTATTGAAAACTGAGATTGATTTGATAGATTAAATCCACATTTCCCACGGCTAGCCGTTCATACCAATATTTTTAAATCAAATGTAGATTTTTTTATTGGTTAAAAGATTTAAACACCTCTAACAATGTTTTTGACTTGTTCATCCTCACTGATAGTTTTAAATTTATCTCTCACCTCTTTCTGTTGATAACTCATCGTACTTTATTTAGGTTTTTTTCTAATAAATATCCCTGTATTCATTTTTCTACAAGAGAATTATATAATTGGATATTCTTATCTTTCAGTTATACTCTTCCAAAGTTTTTCCATCTTTTATTTTCTTTTTCCAATTTAAATATTTAGATAACTCTTTTATATATAATTCACTTTCTTTGTCTAACACTACCTGAATTGCACTATCATATAAAAGAAATTATCATTTGTTTTCCACCCATATAATAATTAAAAGTTATTTTATTTTTAACGTGCTACCTATACACAGTTTTTCTATATTTTCAGTTTTTAAATCTTTTGCCTGGTAATTGGGCCTGTGCATATTCTAATAGGGTTTTTATGATCTTTAATATTTTTGAACAACATATATAGGAATTGGTACTATTCTAGTGATTTTTGCTCTCCTTTTTTATCAACTAGCGTATACTCAAAAAAATTGAATAATAGGCTATTTTTACTTTTTGTAGAATCCTCCATATTTATTCACATCTTGAATTTTTATTATCAGTTGTTTTTAATGGATAATATGTACCTTCTTTTTGCTTTCTCGCTATTTTTGCCTTTATAGACTGTAGCATCGTATAGTGCACCTTTTTTTGTTCGAAGTTCTTCTTGTTATTAAGATATTGTTATTGTTCATTGTGCTTTCTACTACATGAATAGTTTTTATCCATTTTCCCACGCTATTGTATTAGCGTTTTTACATCTGTATAGAATAAGCTGTTTAATGAATATTTTCGTGCATCTTTTTTTATTTTTTTATAAAATTATAGACATTGCGAGTAAAACTTAACATCATAAACATTCCCTACTACTACGTTTAAATAAGCATCTTTCGCGTGATGGTAGTCATTTATTTCACGCACTTTAATTAATTTTTCGTTATTTTTCAGATTTTCTATTACCCTCTTTTATTTTTCCCAAAGTTTTTGTCTAAACGCACTCACATTTTCTGCTTTTGAATAACAAATAGTAGTTTCTGGATTTAATTCACTTAGAATCGTTGAAATTGCTTTTATCGCTTGTGATGTCTCCACAAGTTGACGAGCAGATAAATCCTGTTAATTCATCATCGCTAAATTCTTCTGTTCTTACTAATCGATTGTATTTTTCTTCAGTTATTAATTTCTTCTCTTTTTAAGAAACGCCAAAAGTTTTTATTCTCTTTTGTTTGGATACTGATTCCAAGTGGATATACATCTGTTTTGTTTCGCATTACTTTCACGAGTTACTAAAACAGTGTTATTAAAACTGTCATCTTTTTACCTTACTTTGAGGATAGATATGATCACATGTCATATTTATTATTATCAAAAGATTCTCAAGGTCTATTTTTACCAGTATACATACAACGACCTAATTGTGTATAGTATAGATATAATTTTTCGCTTTTAAGTCTTGATGCTCTTCTTTTAATTAATCTATCTTTATTAATTGAAAAATCCAATGAACTACTTTATTTCTTTTTCTAACTCAAAGATTTCTTGATCTTTTATAGTTTTATACTTAGCAATCAAATCATTTTTGGCGTGAAGTAGTAGCTTTATTAGGTGCTTGATTACTTCTTGTTGTTTCAACAAAGATTTTAGTAGGGGCACACCCAATCATAGTTTTTAATTCTTCTACTATTCTTACAGTTTGCCAAATCGAACGTTTTACCGCTGGACTTGCATAAAGATTTTCTAAAAATATCTGGAGTTATTTCAGTTATATCATCTTTATTTTTCTTTATTATGATTTTTAATTTGACTTATATAATCGAACTTATCAGCTAATAATTCCATGAAAAAGAATTGTACTTTGTCTCATAGCTCCTATTATATTTAAACATTCACCTGTTTCTTCATTATACAGTTTTTCACTTACTAATTCTGTTAAAAGTTTTCTACTCAATGTTCCCCAATCTTTATAAGTTAAACGTGACATTTTTCTATTTCATCAACTGTATAAAAATCCCCATAAACTTTTGTTATTTTTTTCTTTTATTAGCTTGCGTGATTCTCCATACAATGTAATCCACAAAATAATATTTTCTACACGTTCTTTATCGAATCTATCCCCAAGAATTTTTGAAATCACGATATGATTTCAGGTCATTTATTTGACAATATTATCTATTCCTGCAATTTCTCCCTTACCATCAATAAATCCTTCTGTTTTCAAAAAGTTCTTTTATAGTTTTTAGTAACTTTTTCCTTGTTCTTTGAATAGCTTTTGTTACTATAACATCACGTGCTTCTACACTAATTCTATTTCCTTCATATCTAAGCGCATTTAGTTCATTTAGTAAAGCATATTCAGAATACAATAATGAATTTTTGGAAGAACATCTTCTCCAGAAAGATAAGTACACTTGTTTGTTAGGTTATTAACAAACGCCTCTGCGCTAGCACTTTCATCTATCACATCTTTGAAATTCCATGGAGTTACCGGTACGCTCTCCATACCTTTCTTACGGATTACCCATGAATATCCTCCATTTTCTGTATTATGATATGCATTCAATGGTCCTATGTAATATGGTATTCTAAATTCGAATAATTGAACAACTTTTTTTCTCGTGTACTGTAGCCACTATCATCTTTTTCATCTAAAAAGCTATGGTATTTAGCTGCATTGTCTAAAAATTTTCACAAGTTCTTCTTTATGTATTTGATAAGGAACTACCGAATTATCTTTTTGTTCTTTGTAGTGGTAGAAAAGTTTCTAAGTCGAGTTCTTCTAAAATTGTAGTTTTGGTAGGGCTATCTTCTAATTTTTTTCTAATTCTTTTTTTCAAGAATTTATTGAAATCCTCATATGAACAGCTTTTTCCTTCTTGGCTTCTATGTGTATAATTTACATAGTTTGTTCCTTTTTCCTTATCTTCTTTAAAAATTGCAAAAATAAACTTCCTTTTTCTTATCCTCGGACAATTTACTATCAGTTTTTACTAATTTTTAGATTTGCTAAATCATCTTTATGTTTATTATATAATTCTACTTTTTGATTCTGATATTGTTTTCCTTCTTTTTATATCAGCTAAAACTATACTATCATATACTAATTTTGCTAAATCTAGCAACTCTATATAATTTGATAAAATTTGTTCATAGTCTGGGCGTACTTCTTCATAGATTTTTCTTTAAACGAAATACTTTTTTTACACTAGTGTCAAGTTCTTTATATTCTTCTATATCATATAATTTATCTAGTGAAGTTTTACCTCCAAAAAACTAATTTAAAAAAATCTCTTGAAGTTGTTTTTCCTTAGGATACAATTTTTTTACATCATTATTCTTATCTGACAAATTTTTTTCTTTTGTAAAAGCAATTTCTTTTTAGACTATATATAACTTCATCAGTAACTTCTAAATTAGTCTTAACTATACTTAACTCCAATAGCTCTTTAATGACATTATCAATATTGCTATCGTTAAAGCTTTGACCTTGAAGTAAAAATGTCCACGGTTTTTCAGCATACTATGTATTGCCAAATAAACTTTTTCTTATATCTGGATTTTCCTCTGTCATAAGACTTGAACGAAGATGATAAATGGTTGGATACTCTTTATAATAGTCTTTATCTGTATAATCTTTGTCATTAAAAGTAAATATTCATTCATTAGACTCTTATCTTCGAAATGATATTTACTTTCTTTAAGACGTAAAAGAAATTAGGGATCATTTTTCGAAACTTCTTTAGCGAATAGTTCTTCTAATAAGCTAATTCTCCATCTCCTTCTTGCTAAACGTCTACGTCCAGCCCTAAATACACGTCTATCTGCAGCTGTTGTTGCTTCTTCAAATAAACGAGCGCCCCATAATCTCTTTTTATTTTTTTACGTAATAGTTTATAATTGATATCCGTAGCAGCCCAACCTACACTTGCAGAACCAACATCTAATCCTAGATACCATTCTTTATTTTTCATCTTTATTCTCCTTTTTAGATATATATCACCTACTATTTTATCATACTTTATAAAAATAATTATACAAATTTTATCATATAAAAATAATAATCCATAAAATTATGATATCGCATAACAATAATGTATTATGTCGTGTATCTATTTTTATGGATTATTATAAATTATGTTTTATTTTATGATTTTATTAGTTATAGAACCCTGAAACATCATCAGTTAAATCAATTAAAAATATTTTTTTCATTTGTGAATAATGTTCTAAAAATTACTTTGTGAGTTTCTCGTCCTATACCAGATTTTTTTATATCCACCGAATGGAGCGTGCTCAGGAATTTGATTATAAGTATTTACCCACACTCTTCCTGTTTCTACTTTACGTGCGATATTTAATGCTCTTGTAATATTTTTTTAGAGAAGACCGCTCCTGCAAGACCATATTCACTATCGTTTGCCTGTTCAATAACTTCTTCATCATTTTTAAATTTAATCACAACTGATACTGGTCCAAATACTTCTTCTTGAGATATACGGCATCCATTGTGTACACCTGTTATAAGTGTTGGTTTAACAAATGCACCTTTATCACAACCATTTTCTGTATATCGTTCTCCCCAACGAGTACTTCTCCACCTTCTTTTTTTGGCAATCTCAATGTATTTAATAATTTTTCAGCTTGTTTTTTTCATCAATTTGGCTTCCCATTTGTGTTTCTGGATTTAATGGATCACCAATTTTTAATTTATTAAATCGATCTTTTATTTTTTTCAACAAATTCATCGTAAATTCCTTCTTGAACAAAAATTCTAGATCCTGCGCAACATACTTGACCTTGGTTAAATAGAATACCTAATTGCGCTCCATCTAGAGCTTTTTCTATATCAGCATCATCTAATACTATATTAGCTGATTTTCCACCTAATTCTAAAGTAGCAGGAATTAGTTTTTTCTGCTGCTGCTATAGCAATTTTTCTTCCAACTTCTGTAGAACCAGTAAACGCTAGTTTATCTAATCCTGTATGATTTTTAAGAATTCTCCCTGATTTACTTCCACGTCCTGTAACAACATTTTAAAACCCCTTTTAGGAAGTACGTCTTGGATTAACTCTACAAATGTTAATAAACTTAATGATGTTAAGCTAGATGGTTTTAATAACAATAGTATTTCCTGCTGCTAAAAGCTGGTGCAAGTTTTCCAAGCTGCCATTAAAAATGGAAAGTTCCAAGGAATTATTTGTCCAACTACCCCAATAGGTTCTCTTAATACTATACTTAAAAAAATTTTTCTTCTAAGACTGTTGCTCTGCCCTTCATCAGCTAAAAATACATCCTGCAAAGTATCTAAAGTGTTTAGCGCTAAGTGGTACATCTACTGCCATAGTTTCGCGTATTGGTTTACCATTATCTAGACTTTCAGTAGTAGCTAAAAAGTTCTGTGTTTTTCATCTATAATATCTGCTATTTTATTTAAAAATAGTAGCACGTTCACTTACTGTTGTTTTTCTCCAAGCTTTAAATGCCTCCCTGGCAGCATCTACAGCCTTATTTACATCACTTTCGCTTGCATCTGGAAAATTTGCTAAATATTCTGAATTAGCTGGATTGTATGCTTCAAGGATAGCTTTATCTTCTGCATTTACCCATTCTCCGTTTATAAACATTTTAAAAATTATCTTTTTAATTTTATCATATTGTTTTTCTCCTTTTTGGTTTATACATATACTACCATCTAGAGTTAACGTTTACAATAATTTTTGTTTGACTCTTTAACATCTAACTCAAATATCATTTTATTTTAAAAATTTTTCTATACTAAAATTATTCTTCAACTTTATTTTTCTAATTATTTCATGTTTTTTTACTAATAATAGGATTTATTATTTAAAAATTATATTTCAATATTTTTTTATAATAAGTCTATAATTTTTGGATAATTCAATACTAAAAATAAAATTAATTAAAGATTAAATTTTTGTATTAATACTTAGTTTTTCTTTAATAGTATCAATGATATTATATCTTTCAAATTATAAAAATACATGTTAAACTTAAAGTAAGAAATAAAGGGAGTATATATCATGAATAAAAAGAAAGTCTTTATAATCTGTTTTTATTAGTTTTACAATTTTACTATCTAGTCTAATTGCTATATTCAACTATAAACAAGAAAAATATAATATAGTTAATATAAATGGTATACAAATAAAAGGGGATACTACACGTTATCCTGTAAAATTAGTAGAAAAAAAGTTGATGGGGATACTATTGTAGTGCTGTTTAATAATAAACAGTTAAAAGTTCGGTACTTACTTGTCGATACTCCTGAAACTGTAAAACCTGGAGTCTCCGTTCAAAAATATGGACCAGAAGCAAGTGAATTAAATGGAGAAATTCTAAAAAGCTAAAAATATAGAGTTAGAATTTGATGTGTATCAAAAGAAAGATAAATATCATCGAGCCCTCTGCTATGTGTATGCTAATGGTAAATCCGTTCAAGAACAGCTACTTATTGCTGGTTTAGCTGAAATAAAATATGTTAAAGAACCTGATACTAGATACTTGAAAACTTTTAAAAAGCTCAAAATATAGCAAAAAAAGTAACAAAGCGAAATCTATGGTCATAACTTTAAAAGCATATTTTAAGTATTAAAAAACGACTACAATTTAACTTGTAGTCGTTCTTCTATTTACTTATTTTAATTTACTATTCTTATATGAGAAAGCAAAGTACACAACTATACCTATAATTACCCAAACGATGAAGATAATCCATGTTGTTAATTTAATACTGTATAATAATGCTGCGAATAGTACTATTGATATCATAGGTAATACTGGCATTCCTGGAACTTTGAATCCACGTTTTAAATCTGGATATTTTTTGTAGAATACAATTGTTGTATAACTTACTAAAGCAAAAGCAATAATAGATGCTACGTTAGCCAAATCCGCTAATTGTCCTAAAGGTAAGAATCCTGCTAAAGATAGCTGTTGTTATTCCTAATCCCCATGTTACAGTTCCTGGAACATGGCTCTTGATTAACTTTTGTAAGGTTGTTTGGTAGTAAACCATCACGTGCGATTGTATAAGTAATACGAATACCTGCATAAATGAATGATAGAATACCTGCCATTAATCCAATTACAGCTCCAAGTGAAACAATACCTGCTACTCTATTTTGACCAACTTCCTCCAGTACGAATGCAAGAGCATCCCCTGTTCCTAATCTAGAATATTCAACAACACCTGTTAATACTAAACATACTAAGATATAGAATGCAGTACAAACAATCATAGTTATAATGATAGCTTTTGGTAATGCTTTTTCAGGATTAATAGTTTCTTCTGCTGATGTAGAAATAGCATCAAATCCAAGATATGCAAAGAATACCGTAGTTGCTGCAAGCATTACACCAGAAAATCCAGTTGGAGCAAAGTTGTTTGTCCAATTAGTAGGTTCAACATAAAATGATCCTACAACTATAAATAGAATTACTATCCCCACTTTAGCAACTACCATTAGGTTATTTACAAGTTTACTACTAGATGTTCCTTTTGACAGAATAAATGTAATTAATAATACAACTATTACCGCTGGAATATTACCATATCCTCCTGCTGAAGGTAAAGTATAAATTTCCTTCGGAAGATTTAATCCTAATCCCGCTAATAGGCGAGAGAAATAACTAGACCATCCATTAGCGATTGTTGCCGCAGTAAGAACATATCCACCAATAAGTACCCAACCAATAGCATAAGCAACTATTTCACCTACTGACACATAAAGATAAGTGTATGTACTACCACTAGATGGAATCGTAGAAGCTAATTCCGCATAGCATAGGGCCGCTAAACAACACGCTAACCCTGCGATTAAAAATGAAAATATCACGGCTGGTCCCTGCTTCTGATGAAGCTTTCCCTGTTAATACCAAAATTTCCCGAACCTATAATCGCCCCAATACCAAATAGAACCAAATCCATAGTTTTTCATCGTTGGAGTTAATGTTTTATTTCTTGATTCAGCTAATATCGATTCAATTGATTTTTTTATAAAAATATTCATGATGTCCTCCTCAATGTATTAATAAATATTATTCACTATTAATGCTATTTATATATTATAACATAATTATATATTATACACCAAAAGTGAGTTTTATACTATAGACATTTTATATAGTAAATAATAAATATATTAATAAAAGTGTTAAAAAATACTTTTATATATCCCTAATGTAATTGACACTTTTAAAAGAGGAAGTAGATAAACCATAGAGACTATTTTCTACTTCCTCAATAACATAACTATTTATGTTTGTTTATATTATATAATCCTATAAAGCTTCTTCTACTGGAGTATATTCATAGCCTAAAGTCATCAGCAATAGCTTTAAATGTAACTTTTCCGTTAGCTACGTTAACACCAGGTACTAATTCAGGGAATCTAGCAACTGCTTCTTTAACACCTAAATTAGCGATAACTTTAACGTATTTTGCAGTAGCATTACATAATGCAAAAGTAGCTGTTTCTGCAACTGCTCCTGGGATGTTAGCTACAGAGTAGTGAAGAACTCCTTCTTCTACGAAGATTGGGTTGTCATGGCTTGTTGGACGACCTTCTGTATATTCAGTTGTACCACCTTGGTCAATCGCTACGTCCACGATAACACCACCATCTGGCATATCTTTTAATCATTTCTTTAGTAACAAGTTTAGGTGCTTTTGCTCCTGGAATTAATACTGTACTTACTACTAAATCAGCTGTTTTAATTGCATTAGCAATATTTAATTTGTTTGAGTAAACTGTTTCTACTTTACCACCAAAAGATATGTGATAATTCAGTTAAACGATCTAAGTTTACATCTAACATAGTTACACGAGCACCTAGTCCAGATGCTGCAGTAGCTGCAGCTGTTCCTGCTACACCGGCTCCCAATAACTACAACATGTCCTGGTTGAACCCCTGGAACACCTTGTAATAATTTACCTTTACCACCTTGTACTTTAGATAAGAATCTAGTACCTTCTTGAATAGCCATACGTCCAGCTATTTCACTCATAGGTCTTAATAATGGTAATGTTCTACCAACTTTAACTGTTTCAAATGCAATACCGATAGTCCCTGTTTCTACCATTGCTTTTGTTAATTCTTCGTCAGCAGCTAAGTGTAAATATGTATAAATGATTAACCCTTTTCTAAAATATTTATATTCAGATGGAATTGGTTCTTTAACTTTGTAAATTAAGTCTGATTTATTCCATACGTCTTCTGCTTTATCTAATAAAAACAGCCCCTACTTTTTCATATTCAGCATCTGAAATACCAGAAGCAAGTCCCTGCTCCTTTTTCTACGTATACAGTGTGCCCATCATGGACTAATTCAGCAACAACTCCTGGAATTGCTGAAACCCTACTTTCATTATTTTTTTATTTCTGTTGGTACTCCGATTATCATTTCCCTAACCTCCTAATTTTTTCTGTACTATTATCATAACATACATCGTTTCAAAATGAAAGCGGTTTTTCGGATGAAAGTTTTATTGAAAAGTATTTTCTATGATTAAATACTATCTCAAAATTTTTAAAACACGCTTTATTATAGGATTCAGCCTTTATTTTACTATATTTTCTAATAAATTAATTTTCTTAATGAAAAGAATGATGAAAAACAGATGCTTTTTTCAGTAATAAAGTAATTGTTATAACTATATTTGTAAATCAGATATATACAAATTTATTTTTAGTTAAACACCCTTTTTAATAACTTTTTAGAAAATTATATAAAAAATTAATTTTTACTAATTTTTAATATTTATCCCTTGATTTTTTTCAAATTTGTATTAATTTATATAATACAAAAATTTATAAAATGTATTATAATAGTACCATTATTAGTTTTTATAATAAATAACTTATTTATGGATATAATAATCGTCTTTTTATTTTATCCTATAAAATTTATACTCAATTTCATACACTAGCATTCTGTACAATGCCAACAGATAATATGTATAGAAAAAGATATATTAAATTTAAAAACTGAAAATATAAAAACTTCACTGATATAAAATTATCAGTGAAGTTTTTATTAACAACTATAGTACTCAACAATAAGTTGTTCGTTGATTTCTGGGTGTAATTCACTTCTTTCTGGTAGTCTTACTAATGATCCTTCTAATTTATCAGCATCAAAAGTTAAGTATTCAGGTACGAAGTTAGTTACTTCACAGCTTCTTTAATAATTTCAAGGTTTCTAGATTTTTCTCTTACTGAAACTACTTGACCTGGTTTAACAGCGTAAGAAGCGATGTCTACTTTTTTACCATCTACAAGAACGTGTCCGTGGTTAACTAATTGTCTAGCTTGACGGTTAGTTCTTGCTAATCCTAAGCTATAAACTACTGAATCTAAACGTGTAGCAAGTAATGCCATGAAATTTTCACCGTGTAGACCTTGTAATTTACCAGCTTTATCGAATAATTTACGGAATTGTTTTTCATTCATACCGTGTAGGTAACGAAGTTTTTTTGTTTCTCTTGTAATTGTAAACCATACTCAGATAGTTTTTTTCTTAAGTTAGGACCATGTTGTCCTGGTGCGTAAGGGCGTTTTGCTAACTCCTTACCAGTACCGCTTAGTGAGATTCCTAAACGACGAGATTTTTTCCAAGTTGAACCTGTAAAACGAGCCATTATTGTGCTCCTCCTTTTTCTTTTTGTTTTTATTTTGAGTAAAACAAAAAGCACGATTATCGTTGTTGTATATGTTATAAAACTGGAACTTCGCCTAGCAGCATAGGCTACGAGTTGCCACATTAGAAAATGTATAACATAGAGGCAATAACAATTAATCCACTGCTATTATTTTACATAAATAATAGTTTATCATTAATTCTAAGTATTAGTCAACTATAAACTAGTATTTTTATTGTTTTTCTATGCTTTCTGCTATTACTAATATACAATTTATAATAAGCTATTCTTAAATATATTAAATAGAAGTATTTCTACACTAAAATTAAAACTGTAACTGTATATATAAAAGACACCAAAGAATGTTCTTTGATGTCTTGACGTATTTGGTATATAAGACCAATATTAACGTTTTGAGAATTGAGGAGCACGTCTCGCACCACGAAGACCGTATTTTTTACGTTCTTTCATACGAGGGTCACGAGTTAGTAATCCTGCTGGTTTTAAATCTTTACGGTATTCTGGATTTACTTCTAGTAAAGCACTGCAATTCCGTGACGGATTGCTTTGAGCTTGTCCTGTATATCCTCCACCAATAACGTTAACTAAAACGTCATAGTTACCTGTAGTAGATGTAACTTCTAAAGGTTGCATTAAGTCTAATACTAATGATTCTAATGGTAAGTATTCACGCATTTCTCTGTTGTTGATAACAACTTTCCCTGTTCCAGGTACTAATCTTACACGTGCTACTGAGCTTTTACGGCGTCCTGTACCGCGATATTCTACTTGTGCCATTTAATTATTTCCTCCTATATTATCCACGTAATTCGTATTTTTCTGGTTTTTGTGCTGCATGTGGGTGTTCTGCTCCACGGTAAACGTGAAGTTTCATTCCTTGAGCTCTACCTAAAGTATTTTTTGGTAACATACCTTTGATAGATAGTTCTAAAAGTTCTTCTGGATATTTTTCTACCATTAATCCAGCAGTTCTTTCTTTTAACCCACCTGGGTGCATTGTGTGACGACGGTAAATTTTATCTGATAATTTTTTACCAGTTAACACAATTTTCTCAGCATTGATAATGATAACATTATCCCCAGTATCGATGTGTGGTGTATAAGTAGGTTTGTGTTTCCCTCTTAAAATTGAAGCTACCTCTGATGATAAGCGACCCTAAAGTTTGTCCTTCAGCATCGATTACATACCATTTTTCTACAGTTGATGGCTTTTGCCTATATATGTTTTGACGCATGTCTTTTTCCTCCTAGATGTTGTTTTTTTAATCTGTCATAACGACTAAGTTTTTCCGGGGCTTACTCGTGAAGATATATAAACAATATCGTAAATAATAATACATTATTTGACGTAGTAATTGTCAAGTTTTTCTTTACTTTTAGCTATTTTTTTCTAAGAAAAAGTGAGATTAAATCATATTGAATTAATAGTAGATTTAATCTCCTTTTTCTCGATAGTTTTTATTATTTAATTAGCTCTAATGCCGCTTTTACACGAGCTACTACTCGATCACGACCTAATAATTCTAAACTTGTGTTTAATTCAGGTCCATGCATTGAACCAGTCGAAGCTATTCTTATTGGCATAAATAGGTTTTTACCTTTCACACCTGTATCTTTTTGAATAGTTTTTATTAAAGTTTTAATGTTTTCAGAAGTAAAGTCTCCTGCTACTTCTAATTTCTCAAGAAATCTTCAAATACAGCTACTGTTGTATCTTGTTTTAAAATTTCTAGTTCTTCTTCATCAAATTTAATTTCTTCAACAAAGAATTGTTTTAGTTAATTCTACGATTTCAGCACCATAACTCATTTTGAGGTTGATATAGAGAAATTAATTTTTCAAACCACGCTCTATTATTATCAACTTCTTCTTGAGTCGCTACACCTTCTTTTACGAAGAATGGTAAAGCTATGTTTACAATTCTTTCTAAAGGTTGAGCTTTAATATATTGGTTGTTAATCCATGTAAGTTTATTATTATCAAAGAACGCTGGTGACTTTACTTAAGCGTTTTTCATCAAAAATCTTAACAAATTCTTCTCTTGTAAAGATTTCTTGTTCTCCTTCAGGAGACCATCCTAATAGTGTAATAAAATTGAATAGCGCCTCTGGTAAGTACCCTAAATCATCATATTGTTCGATAAATTGAATAATTGTTTCATCACGTTTAGATAATTTTTCTTGTTTTCATTAACTATAAGTGTCATATGACCAAAAATTGTGGTTTAAAACCTAATGCTTCATAAACTACCAGTTGTTTTGGTGTATTTGATACATGGTCATCTCCACGAAGAACATGAGAAATTTCCATTAGGTGATCATCGATTGCTACTGCAAAGTTATAAGTAGCTACTCCATCATTTTTTACAATAACGAAATCTCCGAAATCTTTTCCTTCAAATGATAGCTCACCTTTTACCATATCATTAAAGCTATATGTTCTATCTTGTGGTACACGAATACGGATAGATGGTTTACGCCCTTCTTTTTCAAATTGCTCTTGTTCTTCTTTTGTTAAATGAGCATGTTTCCCACTATAACGCGGTGGTAGCCCATTTGCAACTTGTTCTTCTCTTTCCGCTTCTAGTTCTTCTGCTGTCATGTAGCATTTGTATGCTTTATCTTCTGCTAAAAGTTGCTCTGCATATTTTTGGTAGATTTCTATTCTTTCTGATTGACGGTATGGTCCAAATTCTTTTTCTTTTCCTATACCTTCATCATAGTCAAGACCTAACCAATCCATATATTTAAGTTGGCTACGTTCTCCTTCTTCTTTATTACGTTTGAAATCAGTATCTTCAATTCTTAAAACGAAGTCTCCACCATAATGTTTTGCAAATAAATAATTAAATAATGCTGTTCTTGCATTTCCGATATGTAGGTTTCCTGTTGGAGATGGTGCATATCTTACTCTTACTTTTGTCATAGTTATCTCCTTTTTAATCTTTTAAAATTTATACACTTAATTATTATACCATATATTACATTTGTTTTTCAATGGAAGAATAAAACTTCCACCATTCTTAATTAAAAAAATATAAGACTTTCGAGTTCTATTGTCTCAAAGCCTTATATTTTATTTTATCTCTACTGGATGTTTTAAACTCTTTTCAATAGAATTTATCATTTCTGCTATTCCATTTTGGTTTAAATGAACTCTATCTGGTTCGAAATAATCCCCTTGTGAATTCGCTACAGTATACCAGTCTACTATAGTAATATTTTGGTGCTTTTCTTTAAGGTCATTTAGAGCTGTATTAACTGTTTTTTTCCCATGCACGTGGTACTTTTACATTAACAAAATAAATATCTGATTTATCAAAAGTTTAATCAACTCTTCGACTTGCGCTTCTGTAAATGGACCATTAGTTCCTAATTGGAATATAACGGCTGTGTTTTCACTATTATACTTAGTATAATTTTTGAGCGATTGTTGTTGCTGCTGTTAGTTGACGGCTAATCTTCCGTCAATAATAGCTCCTGGGTATTTTTCTTTTACTTTTTTTCCCCTATATCAACTGTTAGAGAATCGCCAATAATTAATAATGTGCTATATTTTTTCTTCTTTATTGTTTTTCCTCATTCTCTTTTTTTCTCTTCTGATTGATTAGGATTATTTTCTGCGTTATTATCATTATTTAAAAACTGACTTTCTTTATTTGCATCCATTTCTTTTACAAAAGCTGTAGAAAGGAATGGAACACCTTTTCCGAATAATCCCATCACAGATAATATTAATACGACTGCAAAACTTGAAACTATTCCACGTTTTACATTTTAAACGAAGTTTTTCGTATTCTCTTGTATAGTAAATTAATATAGTTTACGAATCCCAGTTTTTCGAATCGGTGTTTCTACAAATAAATAACTTAGTGTGGCTGCTATTACCGTTAGAATAATTCTTAAAGTAACATAAAAATAAGTTTGGGTTTCCTATTTCTGAAACTGGTGTTGTTAATACGATAATTGGGAAATGCCATAAGTATAAACTATATGAAATTTTCCCTATAAAAACTATCGGTCTAAATGATAGTGCTTTTGAAATAAATGTATGCTGCTTGCCACTACTTATAATTATTATTATTCCCAAAACAGCAACTAATAAAAAAACCTCCCCTATACAACCATGTATTATATTCACTTGCATAAAACATTATTGCTATTAATGTAGAAATCGAAGTAAGAGAGACTACACTATATAGTACACTTTCTTTTAGCATTTGTTGGACTCGATAACTTATCCATTGGATAAACTAATGCTCCTACCACTCCTACTAATAACGAAAAACGCTCGTGTATCAGTTCCAAAATAAATTCTATTTATATTATTAATATCAAATAACAAGATATGTGTTACTAATGATATTAAAATTAATCCTAATACAATATATATAAAAGTTTTTATTTAATGAAGATGATTGTCCCTCTTCTTTTTCGACGATTGAATATTAAGAATATTAGTGGGAAAAAAACATATAAAATTGTTCTTCTATCGCAAGTGACCATAAATGTTTAAAATGGACTTTGCGCACCAAAACTATCAAAAATAATCAAGTTTATGAAAAATATACCACCAGTTACTTGAATATATGTAACCAAATACCGCATCAAGATGACTTTTTCGAAGTAAAACTCCATTAAACAATACCATGAATAGCAAACAAACTGTTATCATAAAAATAAACAGCTGGTAGTAGTCGACGCGCCCTTCTCATATAGAAATTATATAAATTAAGAGTTCCTGTTTTTATATTCTTTTTATTATTAATGAACTAATTAAATACCCTGATAAGACAAAGAATAAATCAACTCCTAAAAATCCACCAGATAAATAATTTACATCAATATGATAAATAATAACCGCTAAAAACTGCTAATGCTCTCAAACTATCTATACTAGGAAGGTATCTTGTTTTTATTATTACTCATTTTTACCTCCTTAATCTTTAAACATTGCTAATGCTACACGACCTCTTTGTTTGTCTATATCTATAACATAAACATCAACAATTTGACCTACACTAAGAACATCTAACGGATTTTTATATAATTTTTACTAATTTTTGAAATATGAACCATTGCATCTTGTTTTAAGCCAATATCAATAAACGCTCCAAATTGTGTAATATTTCTCACTGTTCCTGCCAACTTGACACCAACCTGAAGATCGTCAATTGTAAGTATATCTGATTTTTAACAATGGTTTAGCAAAAGATTCACGCTCATCTCGAAGTGGTTGTTTTAAATCTTTTATTATATCTTCAAGGGTTTCTATACCAATACCAATTTTTTCAGCTAGTTCTTTCTTATCAACGCCATCTACGATACTAGAAAATTCCTCAGTACCTACTTCTTTTGTTGATAAGTTTAATTCTTTAAGCAATACTTCTGCTGCTTTATAACTTTCTGGGTGAATACCTGTTGCATCAAATATATTTTTGCTATCTGGTATTCTAAAGAAACCTACACATTGTTCAAAAGTCTTCTACCCAACCTAGGAACTTTGGCAATTTCTTTAATAGTTTCTATCTTCCCATTTTCCCTGTCGATAAGCCATGATATTTTTAGCAATTTGCTTTATTAACTCCTGATACATAAGACAATAGTGAAACTGATGCTGTATTTACATTGACCCCGACTTTGTTAACAGCTGTCTCTACAACAAATGTTAATTCTTTTTCTAAGTACTTTGGAGTTATATCATGTTGATATTGCCCCACACCTATTGATTTTGGATCAATTTTCACAAGCTCACTAAGTGGATCTTGAATACGACGTGCGATAGATACTGCGCTTCTTTCTTCCACATTAAAGTCAGGAAATTCTTCACGAGCTACCTCACTAGCAGAATAAACACTTGCTCCTGCTTCATTAACTATTACGTAATCTAATTTTTAATCCCGCTTCTTTTAAAGTATCAACTACAAATTTTTCAGTTTCTCGTGAGGCTGTCCCGTTACCGATAGCAATCAAATTAATATTGTGTTTATTAATAAATTTAATTAAATCTTTTTGATTTTTCTTGTTTTTCAGCTGAAGCAGGTTTATGTGGGTAAATAACCATTTTATCTATAAAATTACCATATTCATCTACTATCGCCATTTTGCACCCTGTTCTAAATGCCGGATCTATACCTAGAACTTTTTTTGTTTTTAGTGGGCTTTGCATTAACAGTTGCTTTTAGATTTTCAGAGAAAATAATCACTGAATCTTCCTCTGCTTTTTTAGTTAAATCACTACGAATTTCTCTTTCAATTGATGGATAAATCAAACGTTTCATACTATCAGCAATACACTCTAATAATAGTTCATTTATTTCCGTTGGATAATTTCTTGTTAACCCACGAAGGATGTAATTGTATAATCTTTCTTTGTCATTTTCTATACTAACTCGGATAATACCTTCTTTTTCTGCCCTATTTAGTGCTAATATCCTATGTGAAGCTATTTTCGAAACTTGTTCACCATATTCATAATAGTTTTTATATGTACCATTTTCATCTTTTTTTCTCACCATCTTTTTACACTAACTGTAATTTGACCGAATTTTTCTTGTGTTTTCTAATACATATTCTCGGTATTTTGCATTATCTGAAATATTCTCTGCAATAATATCTAAAGCATAAGTAATAGCATCTTCAATGCTATTTACTTTTTCTTCACTTATATACTTCTCCGCTTCTTTATTTAAATCTGCTAATTTCTTAGGTAATTTCAATATAAAAGTTAGCTAAATTTTCTAAACCTTTTTTTCTTTGCTATTGTCGCTTTAGTTCGTTTTTTTCTCTTTAAATGGGCGATATAAATCTTCTACTCTTTGTAATTTTTTTCTTGAGCTAAAAATATCTTTTTAGTTCATCCGTTAATAAACCTTTTTTTCTGATATTAATCTAATTACTTCTTCTTTTCTTTCTTCAAGTGACTTTTAAATAATTAAATTCATCTTGAATTTGCTTTTATAGCAACTTCATCTAAAGAATTAGTTAGCTCCTTTCGATACCTCGCTATAAAAGCTATTGTATTACCCTCTTCAAGTAAATTAAGTACATTAGTAACATACTTTTCATTTATCTTTAGCTTATTAGCTAAATTTTTGTAATAATTCCGTACATTCTATAACTCCGTATTGTTTTAAGTAATATTTTCTTGGTACTCTACGATTTATACAACAAAATATCTCATAACTAATAGTTTTTTTGATAATCAGCAAAATCATCTACTGAAATTTTTGATTATTGTATTCACCGAAGATAAGAACATCATCCCCCACTTTAATATTTTTCTGAGCATCTAACCATCAGTTGATCCATACATACTCTTCCTACAATTTCACATTCTTCTCCCAGCATTCAGTTTAAAGCCTTGTGCTCTTCTTAATAGACCATCTGCATAGCCTATTGGAATTGTAGCAATATACTCATCTTCTTGAGTTTCATAAGAGATACCGTATCCAATTTTTGTCCCTTTAGGTACTTTTTCACATGAGTAACCTTACTAACTAATGAAGCTACTGGTTCTAATGATAACTTATTCAGTCTTTTCTATATTTGAACTTGGGTAACATCCATATAAAGCTATACCTACTCTTGATAAATTACAAATATCATTTCTATCACTATATTTTATTGTTCCTGCTGAATTTTCAATATGGATATACTTCGGCTTTAAGTTTAAATAAGCTTTAACCAAACTATAAAAATTAGCTGTTTGATAATCGTCATATTCATTATCTTCACCATCTGCATTAGAATAATGGGAGAATATTCCTTCAAACTCCACTTTCTCAGAGTAGAAAAAGATTATGAATTTCCATAAGTTCCTCCACCTCAGACGTTCCTATTCTATTCATACCTGTTTCAAGTTTAATATGAAGTTTTAGCTTGCCATCAATTTTTCAAGTTCTTTTGAGTGCTTCCTCAAACCATTCTTTTTGAAGGGCAAGTTAAAGAAATATTATTTTCTACTGCATATTTTACATTTTTGGATTAGTTACACCTAATACTAAAAGTAAACTTTCTTTAATATATTTTTAATTCAAGTGCTTCCTCAAGTGTTGCAACCGCAAAATGTCTTACCCCATTTTTTTATAAATAATCTGCAATAACTTTTTGCTCCTAGTCCATAAGAATCGGCTTTTAACTACTACTAAACTAGTTTTTTTAATCCATTAAGTTTATCTAGTTTTCTATAGTTATTTAATACTGCATCTAAATTCACTCGTAAATGTGTTGGTCTATCATTAATCATTGTGTTGTCCCCCTTTTTCTAAAATAACAAATGCAACCACAGTTGAATCAGTATGACTTATCGTAAGGTGTGTGTGAAAGCCCTTATATTCTATATAAGGTTTTTCCAAATTCATCTTTTTACCTCTACATCATGAAAAGAAAAAGTCTTTCGAAATTCCAACTCCTAATGCCTTTGACATTGCTTCTTTTCACTGCAAAACGTCCTGCTAAAAATTCCAATTTTCTTCTATGATTAGATATTTTATAAAAACTCATCTAATTCTCTTTTTTTGTATAATTTTTTTCTAGTCGTTTATTATTATCAACATACTTTTTCGAAGCGATGAATATCGACTATATCACAACCTATCCCGTAAATCATTTTTACACCTCTTCACTTATATGTTCTTCTGATATTATAACATTAATATAGTTTTTTTATGAAAGTAACGCATCATAAAAATAATAAATTCTAATTATATTAGAATTTATTATAGTATTCCTTGTTTAATCTATGAACAAGGTTTTTAATTTATCTTTTTTTAAATCTGTACCAATAATTACAACATTATTACCAAATGTCTCTTCACTTCCAGTAATCTCATAGTTAGTTCCAACTAAATCAAATTTATAGTTGTTATTTTTTTATTGTTAGGTATCCTTTAACTCTTTCTATATTACCTAATCTTTTAGACATCAGATAAAGAAGTAAATAACTAAGCTTATCTAGTGAATTTATTTGTATATTTTCAATAGTATACTGGTCTAATTTTTTTCTCAATTTTATTTTTATTTACCTTCAACCTTAATGATAGCTCGTTTCCTATTTTCTCAATTGTACCACTTGTATTAAATATATATTCCCAAATATCATCTTCCCATTTAGAATAGTGCGCTAATGGAAATACCGATTTATTATTAATATTTAATTCATTTTTAATTTCTAAAAAAACTGTTGGTCTGTCATACTTTCAGATTTACTAACTACTACTAATCCATTATATTTAAGCTCATCATCTAAATACTCGCTATAATTATTCAAGATATTATCTAAATTTTTTTGAATCAATTATTAGTATCGGTAACCCTAATTCAATTCTTTTCATAGCTAATAACTTTTTATTTTTCTATAATATTTTTTTAATTTTTGCTACTCCACTAGGTTCAATAATTAAAAAAATTCCGGATTTATAGTATTTGCTATTGTAAGTATAGAGTGTGTAAAATCAAGATTAGTTGAACAACATATACATCCATTAGTCAATTCCCAAACCTTAATATCATCTTGATTGTTATTATTATTTTTTTAAATATTCACCATCAAGATTTAAATCACCAAACTCATTTTCTAAAAATAACAATACTTTTAGTTGTTTTTTCAACTAATGTTTTAATAAATCGCGTTTTTCCCTGCTCCTAAAAAAACCCAGTAATTAAAAATAATTTTTCATAAAAAAACACCATCAAATAGAGGAAAAAGCCAACTAGCTTTTTCCTCTTGAATTTTATTTTTTTCTTCTAAAATAACTATTGGTTTAATTAAATCAGCTGGTTTGTCTTTCATAAGTAATAAAGCATCTTCAACTTTATCAAATCCGTAAAATTTATGCGTTAATAAATGAGTAACATCTAATTTTCCACATTGAATTAATTTTTGCAAGTTTTTTTCTAAACGCAAAACGACCTCCAGGCATTAATCCTCCTAAGATTTGTTTATGCCCCATACCTACTCCCCACTCAACACGAGGAATATTTATATAAGTACCTTCACCCTAAGTAGTTTACATTCCCTACTTTACCACCTGGTTTTTAAACATTTAATTACTGGCTCTAAAGTTTCTACAGTACCACCAGCAATAATAGCTTTATCAACACCAGCACCATTAGTAAGTTTTAATACTTGCTCATCAATAGGTCCTTCTTTATATCCAATAAAAATCAGTTGCTCCATATTTTTTTAGCAGCCTCACGACAAACTGGTCTAGTACCTACTGCAATGATTCTTGAAGCACCTCTTAAGTTTGCTCCTGCAACAGCCATTAAACCTACAGGGCCAATACCCACTACTAATACAGTATCTCCAAACTGAACATCTGCCAATTCTACACCGTGAAACCCTGTTGGAACCATATCAGATAACATACATGCTTCTTCTATACTCACTCCTTCTGGTATAAGAGCTAAATTTCCATCTGCATCATTAACATGGAAGTACTCCCCAAACATTCCATCTTTAAAATTAGAAAATTTCCACCCTGCTAGCATCCCCCCTGAATGCATCGCAAAACCAGCTTGTGCTTCTAGTGAATTCCAATCTGGAGTTATAGCAGCAACCATTACTCTATCCCCAACCTTGAAGTCTTTAACTTGATCCCCAACTTCAGCTACGATTCCACAGCCCTCATGCCCTAGAATCATATCTTTTCTTTCTCCAATTGCACCTTCCCATACTGTATGCACATCAGATGTACATGGAGATAATGCTAATGGTTTAATTAAAGCATCATTTGGGCCACAATATGGTTTCTCTTTTTCTACCCAACCAATTTCCCCTATCTTCTTCATTGCTAATCCTCTCATAATGTTTTTCCTCCTTTTTAATTTTTATATATTAATTATATTATTATTTTACTTATTTATCAACAACTTAATCTAAAAAATATGTCTGGTACAAATATATTTTTTTACTTTTTATATAACTCAACTATAAATAAATATATTATAATTTTATCTATAATATTTGTACAGTTAATATATAAATATTAATTTATATTTATAAGATTAAATTATTTTTGCTAAAAAGTTCAATAATAGATTGTTATATATAAATTCATATGAGAATATCTCTTTACGCTAATATTCTATATTTATATAAACAATAATTTACATACATAAAAAAGCTATACTATATAATATAGCATAGCTTTTTATTCTTATTTTTATATTATATTAAATTAATCTCTACTATTAAGTAAAATGAAAATAAATCTTAACATTTCCATTAAAGCTACTAGTGCTGCGGCTACGTAAGTTAAAGCTGCGGCAGTAAGAACTTTTTGCGACAATGTCTATTTTTCTTGTTCATCTACTATATTTAAATCAACAACTTGTTCTAATGCTCGTTTTGAAGCATCAAATTCCACTGGCAATGTAACTATCTGAAATAACACTGCAAAAAACATGAAGCCTACCCCTATCCAAGCAATAGTATATCCAAATTGACTGAATTGGCTGATTAAAGTTGTTAATAGCAGTCCTACTATGATTAAAATTGTTGATAAGTTTCCTCCAAGATTTGCTAAAGGAACAAGAGAATGTCTCCATCTCATCGGCTTATAATCTGCAACTTTGTCTTGAATAACATGTCCGATTTCATGAGCAGCTATTGCTACTGATGCTACAGTTGGTTGCGAATAAACAATTGGTGATAATACAACACGATTACTCGTTGGATCATAATGATCTGATAGTTCTACTTCACCTTTTACTACTTCCACACCTGTTATTCCATTAGCTTGCATAATAATCTCTGCAACTTCTTTTCCTGTTAATCCTGATTTTGTTCTTACTTTTTATATCTTTCATATGTACGTTTCACTTTAAATTGTGCCCATAAAGGAATCAACATTATCAATAAAAAGTAAAAATATATATGTACCTGACATTCCATAATATCCTATTGGCATACCATCTACCTCCTAATTACTAAAGTATATAAGAAAGATTATACCATGTTCTAAATTTATTTGCTAGTATTTTGACTATTTTTTTACTATTAATATTTATTAACTTTTATGTTTTTCTTTCAATATATGAAACAGGAAAAAGTAAACTTTACTTTATACCTGTTTTTACAAAAATCATTTTTCAACCTCTAGCCTATAATATTTTTATATTTGAAGTTAAATCGCAGATAAGTTCTAATAGTTAATTATTAGTTTCTTTGTCTAGCTAATAGCTTAATTGGTGTACCCTCAAAAATTAAATGAATCACGAATCCTATTTTTCTAAAAATCTTTCATAAGAGAAATGCATAAGTTCCGGATAATTCACAAAGAATACAAATGTTGGTGGATTAATTGCAACTTGTGATGCATAGAAAAATATTAAGTCTCTTACCTTTATCTTGTGGTGTTGGATTCATTGATACCGCATCAACAACAATTTCATTCAATGTAGAACTTTGAATACGTCGTTGTCTATTTTCGTAAGATTCTTTGATTAATGGGAATATATTGAAAACACGCTGTTTTGTTTTTGCTGATACATAAACTATTTTTGCATAATCTAAGTATGCAAAACTATCACGAATTTTCTCATCAAATTCTTTTCATAGTTTTATCATCTTTTGCTATAGCATCCCATTTATTAACAACGATAATTACACCTTTACCAGACTCATGAGCATATCCTGCAACTTTTTTGTCTTGTTCAATAATACCTTCTTCGGCATTAAGAACAACCAAAACAACATCTGAACGTTCAATAGCTTTTTAGTGAACGTAAAACAGAATATTTCTCACATGCTTCATATACTTTACCACGTTTTCTAATCCCCGCAGTATCAATTACAACATACTCATCACCATTATGTTTAAAGTCAGTATCAATAGCATCACGTGTGGTTCCAGCTATATCCGAAGCAATAACACGTTCTTCCCCTAGTATAGTGTTGATTAAACTTGATTTACCAACATTAGGTCTTCCAATAAGAGAAAAATCTAATTTTTTCGTCTTCCTCTTCTTCATCCAATACTTTAAAGTTTTTACACACTTCATCTAGTAAATCTCCAATACCTAGTCCATGAGATCCTGAAATAGGGAATGGATCCCCAAAACCTAATGAGTAAAAGTCATAAATCATATGATTCATATCAAAATTATCAATTTTATTAACCGCAAGCACTACAGGTTTATCTGTTTTATATAGAAGTTTTGCTACTTCTTCATCATCACTAGTAACACCATCACGACCATTAGTTAAAAAGATAATAACATCTGCTTCATCTATAGCCAGTTCTGCTTGTGCACGAATTTGTTTTTTTGGAATGGTGTATCTTCTAATTCTATTCCACCTGTATCAATCATAAAGAATGAATAGTTTAGCCATTCTGCTTTTTGAATATATTCTATCACGAGTAACTCCCGCAACATCCTCTACTATAGAAAGTCTATCTCCAATTATTTTTATTAAAAATTGTCGATTTTCCTACATTAGGTCTTCCTATAATAGCTACTGTTGGTTTTGCCATTTTAGTTCCTCCTTATATATTTGTTTTTAACTCTCATACCTACTTAAAAAAATAAAAAGCAATAGACCAGTTAATCTACTGCCTTTATTTTATTTCTGAATTAAAGTTCGATATCTTTAAATTTATCAGCCATGCTAAATGAAGTATCTTCATCTTTTAAATAAGAAGTGTCAAATTCTGGTTCTTCTTTTTACCTCTACTTCTTCTTTGACTGGTTTTTTTCTTGTAATTCTTTAATAGATAAAGATAATCTTTCATTTTTCAAAGTCAATGTCTAATACTTTAACAGTTACTTTATCTCCTTTTTAAGCACATCTTCTACATTATCAACACGCTCATGAGATAGTTGAGAAATGTGTACTAATCCTTCTACATCATCCATTACTTCAACAAAAAGCACCGAATGCTGTTGTATTACGAACAACTCCTCTAATACATCTCCTACTTTGATTGTTGCACGAGCTACTTCCCATTGTGTTGGTAATAAAGTTTTTTTGCAGATAATGAAATTTTTTTCGTTTTCTTTATCTACTGAAATTACAGCAACTTTTACTATATCTCCTACTGCTAAAACATCTGAAACTTTAGAAACACGAGCATGAGAAATTTCTGAAATATGTAATAGTCCATCTACTTCTCAAGGTTAATAAATGCACCAAAGTCTGTAATACGACTTACTTTACCTTCAATTACATCACCTTCGTTAATGTTTCCATAAACTTCAGCTAATTTTTTTCGCTCTTTCTTCTTCTAAGATTACGCGTCTGTTTAAGATAATTTTATTTTTTTATCTTTGTCTACTTCTTCAATCTTGAATGTATATTCTTGACCTACAAATTTTGATAAATCTTTTCTGAATTTTTGTATCAATATAAGAACCTGGGATAAACGCGCGTAATCCTTCTACATCAGCAAGTAATCCACCTTTTAGTTTGTCCAGATACTGTTGCAGTGATAAATTCACCTTTTTCAAATTTTTCAATTAATTGTGTCCAAGATAATTCCATTAATTTTTCTGAATTCAGCATTTTCTAAAAATTTTATGTGATAAGTAAATTACACCTGGAACATCTTCAGATCTTTTTTTCACGATCTGCACGAATACCTGTTACTTGTGCTTCTATTTCGTCACCTACAGATAATACTTCCTCAATATTTTCAAATGGTTTTCTTGTAATTTGATTACGTAAAATTACGCAATCATATTGTGCTCCTGCTACATCTACATATACTTTATCATTTTCTATTTTTGATACAGTACCTGTTACTTTGTCTCCTTTTTAGCATTTTCTGAGCTGTTTAATAATTCCTCAAATGAAGTTGTCATTACTTCTAATCCTCCTGTGCTTGCAAATACATACTATAATATTATTATACATTAAAAATTTTAAATATGTCATTTATTTTTATGTTAATTTTTTTAATTCTTTTTTTATTTCAGTAAGAAGTTTCTCTTCTTGTTCACTTAGTTCATAGTTTTTCTAGTAAATCTGGTCGTCTTAAATATGTTCTTCTTAGGCTTTCTTTCATTCTATAGATTTCAATATTTTTGTGATGACCAGATGTTAATACATCAGGAACTAACATCCCTCTAAAATCTTTAGGACGAGTATACTGTGGATATTCCAACAAACCCGTTGAAAACGAATCATCTTTGTGAGATTCTTCTTTCCCAAGAACTTCAGGAACTAGCCTAGCTATACTATCAACCATAGTCATAGCAGCAAACTCTCCACCTGTCAAAATAAAATCTCCTATTGATAACTCATCTGTTACAAGATATTCACGAATTCTTTCATCATAACCTTCATAGTGACCGCAAATAAAAAAACTAAATGCTCTTCTTTTGATAATTCTTCAGCTTTCTTTTGGCTAAACCTTTCTCCTTGTGGACAAAGTAGAATAATTCTTGTTTTATCAGTTTTATTCAAACTTTCTACTGCATTAAATATCGGTTCTGGTTTTAGTACCATTCCTTGACCGCCTCCAAAAAGGATAGTCATCTACCTGGTTATGCCTATTTTCAGAAAAATTTTCTATAATCAACAATATTTATATCAATAAGGTCCTTATCTTTTTGCTTTTTCCCAAAAATAGAATGATTAAGTGCATCAAACATATCAGGAAATAATGTCAAAAATATCTATTTTCATTAATCAATTAATCCTTCCATAACCTCAATATTAACTTTTTTTACTTGTAATATCGATTTTTTTCACTACATCCTCTATATACGGAATTAAAATCTCTCTACCATTTTCTCCTTTTTATCACCCATACATCATTAGCACCAGGCGTTAAAATATCGATAATCTCTCCAAGATTTTTATCATTTTCATCAAACACTTCACATCCTATAATTTGATGGAAGTAAAACTCATTTTCTTCTAACTCTCCTACTTCATCTGAATTAATTTTTTTATTTGTAGATTTTTTTAATTTTTCTGCTTCCTCAACTGAATCAATCCCTTCAAACTTAACAAGAAGAAAATTTTTTTATGGTTACGATAACTTTGAACAACAACTTCTCTTATTAGCTGATTACCTCGAGTTATTAATAATTTACTCCCTTTTTTTAAAGCGCTCTTCTTCAAAAATCTGTTGAAGATATAACTTTTACCTCTCCTTTTTAAAGAATGAGTATTTACTATTTTTCCTACTTTTAAACGCATCCTAATCTCCTTCTATTTTTTTACTTTAACTCGTATTAAATATGATATATTTTCTATGATTATTATAGAAATACATAGTCCTATTAGCAACATAGAAATTCTATTCCAATTTCTGTATTCTATATTATTAACTAGCAGATGCCCTATTCCTCCTGCACCTACCATACCAAGTATTGTTGAGTTTTTTTATATTTGCTTCCAAAGCGATACAGTGCTATAGTAATAAACTCTGGAAAAATATCCATTAAATATTATTTTTATATAACTTGTAAAATTACCTAGTCCCAAACTTTTTGTAGTAAGCAAAAATATTATCATTAATCCCTTCTAGTACTTCATTATACATTTTTCGTCATAACTCCAACTGTATAAATATATAAAGGCAAAAGAAGCTGCTTATCGCACCTGGACCAAATCCTCTAAAAAAATATTAATGCAACAATAATTGGTGGAAATGTTCTAAATATATTAATAATTACTTTTCCTACTATTGCTTTATATTTACCAAAAAGATTCGCTGATGATAAGTATGAAGTAAATATTGCTGTTAAAAGCCGCAAAAATTGTTGAACTAAAAGCTATTTCTATACTCACTAGAAGCGCTGCACTCATCTTGCCGCTATATGCCCAATCTGGATTTAATATACCTGTTATTAAGGCATTTAATTGTTTTATTCCTAAAAATAAATCGTTCCCCTGTGATATCAATAAAATTACTAATATATATAATACTAAAAAAATTATAATTCCTAATAATAAACTTCTGAAAATATTTTTTTCTTTAAAAATAAACGATTTAAATGTTGTATTTATATTATTTTCTAGATTTCTAAAGTAGAAGCTAATCAAATCAATAATAAAAAAATTAAAATTACTAATATTAAAATTATTAATGATACACGATCATAGCGCAGATGATTAAGCTCTTGCCATAACCTTTGCCCTATTCCTCCTGCACCGACTAATCCCAAAACACTAGCTCCTCTTATACTCGATTCTAGCATTAAGAAATAAACTGATATTATAAATGGCTTTAAGTTAGATAAGATACCATTTTTTTGTAAATAATAAATTTTTGATACACCTAGCGACTCCATTGCTTCTAGATGTTTTGTATCTATTTCTTCTGCGTACTCTTTTAATAGCTTCGAAGCTGTTAATAGATTTATAATATACATACTTACAAAAGCCACTAAATACTCCTGTACTAAATAAACTTACTAATATTGCTGCAATAATTAGAAATGGAATAGTTCTAAATATAGAAAAGACTCCACTTATAACTTTTTGGAATTATTTTTAAATTTAAATAAAATATTAGTTAAGATAGGTAATAAAAAAATAACGCGGTAATTAGTGCTAAAACTGATGAAAATAACGCAATATTTATTGTTTCAATAATTGGTGGATATAGTTCTTTAATTATTGTAAAGTCTAACGGATACATCCTTAATAATAAATTATGAATTCTTGAAAATCCTGTAGAAAAATTTTTCCACATGATATGAGTCATATCCTATAATAAAAAAACTAAAAAGTATAAAAAAATACATATAACTAATCTTTTCAGCTGTCTTTTAACTATAAAGCTCTTCAAATTCATCGTCGCTCACCTTATCAGAATCTTTATAAAATAAAATCTTTCCATCTTTTAAACCAAGTATTTTTTTGTGCTATATTTTTCTAGCCAAATTAACATCATGTAAATTGATTAATACTGTTATTTTATTTTCTTTGTTTAGTCTTTTAAAAAGTATCCATTATTAAAGTTGTATTCTTTTCATCCAAACTACTTACCGGTTCGTCAGCCAGTAACAATTTAGGGTTTTTGTGCTAAAAGCCTTAGCTATAGCCACTCTTTGTTTTTGTCCACCTGATAAATACTTAGATTTTCTAAATGCTTCTTCTTCTAGACCTACTTGTCTCAAATATTCTAAACCTTCCAGATAATCTTTTTTTGTATATCCCGCTAATAATCCAAAGAATGACTTTTTAGCTAAATATGGTGTTAGAACATTTTCTACAGTATATAAATTATCTAAAACATTATAATCTTGAAATATAAATGCTATTTCTCTTCTTACTAAGTTTAATTGTTTTTTTCCATATTTTTAAAAATATTATCCGTACCAAATATTATTTCACCTTGTTTAGGTTTATTCAAAACATTAAGGCATCTTAATAATGTCGATTTCCCAGCTCCACTTTTTCCAACTATAGCAACGAAATCTCCACTTTCCACTTTAAAAGATATATCATCTAAAAACATTTTTTTATCTGCATAATTAAAAAAACTAGATTATTAATCTCTAATTTTTTTCACTTTTCATTCTATATCCCCCATATATCTATAGCAATGCATAAAACAAACTACTACACAATAGTAATATTTCATAAACACTATTATATCACTTTATATTATTTTTTTCAGCAATTAATCAAAAAAACTTGCTATTAGTAAATAGCAAGCCAATAAGATTATGCATTTATAAATGTTAAAATTTCATCTACAGTTAAACTAGAATTACATACTACTCTAACTTCACCGTTTTTCTGAAACTAGTAATCCTGGAACTGTTTTTACGCCATATTTTTCACGTAATACCTCTATACCTTGTAAATCTTTAAAGTTTTTCTGTGTTAATAAAATATGCTTCTATATTATTTTTCAACAACTTCACTTAACTTTGGCATGAATTTTTTTGACAAAATGGACACGTTGCTCTACCTAAAAAAATAAAAACAAACTTATCTTCTTGTTCTAATTTTTTTCAAATGCAATTTTTGAATCAATTATCTTATAATTTTCTAGATTTTTCTTCAAATGTTTTTACCATAATTTTATCTCCTATACCTATAACTTATTATAATTATCTACTATTTTACTCTTCTTTAGTGTAGAAGCTATTTTTTTGCTTGAAAAATAACTCAAAAAAATAAAAAGTAACATGCAAAACTGCATATTACTTCTACTTACTTTTTCAATAAAATGGGGCGGCTGATGGGAATCGAACCCACGAATGTCGGAACCACAATCCGATGCGTTAACCACTTCGCCACAACCGCCAAAATGCTATAAAAAAATAAAAAAATGCCTTGAGACAGAGTCGAACTGCCGACACATGGAGCTTCAATCCATTGCTCTACCAACTGAGCTATCAAGGCAAAATGGCGGTCCCGACGGGAATCGAACCCGCGATCTCCTGCGTGACAGGCAGGCGTGATAACCGCTACACCACGGGACCTAACTCTTATTCTCAAATGGTGACCCGTACGGGATTCGAACCCGTGTTACCGCCGTGAAAGGGCGGTGTCTTAACCACTTGACCAACGGGCCAATAAAAAAACGGAGCAGGAGGGATTTGAACCCTCGCGCCGGTTTCCCGACCTACACCCTTAGCAGGGGCGCCTCTTCAGCCTCTTGAGTACTACTCCAACTCCACAGGCAGGGACTCGAACCTGCGACCCTCTGATTAACAGTCAGATGCTACTACCAACTGAGCTACTGTGGATAAATATTCACTTTACAATGAACATTACTTTATTATACAAAAAGTATTAACATAAAGTCAATACTTTTATATAATTTTTATTTTTTTATTACTAGAAACTACAATCATATATTTTTAAATAAAGTTAACGTAGTAAATATATGTAACACCAAAGTTAATCTAAAATAAAAACAACTTCTAACGAAGTTGCTTTTTATTGAAAATTAAATTTATAATTATTAAAAATATTTAATATTTCTATTTAATTATTATATTCATTATCTAACACTTTTATAATTTGATAGTACAAGAAAATCAACTATAAATAATACTACTTAATAATGTTATTAAGTTTATTTTACTTTTTTCAAATCTATATTCATTTTCTCAGATATTTTCTCAACAGCTTTATATGCATTATCATTTGGTTCTTCAAAACCCTGTTATATTGAATAAATTTGTTAATATTCCTAATGTCTCTTTTTCTTTTTGTATTTCTAATAATGCCTGTTTTATTTTATTTTTAGCTGTTCATCAACATTATTTGAAACTACAACTGTCACTCCAGGTATCAACTCACTCTTTGCTAAAGCCTCGTACGTCTTCTTTAAGTGTAGGGAATTCTTTAGTATATTTTTTTATTACATTCTCATAGCTTGCTATTGCATCAACATCTTTATTTAGCAACAATTGTATGCTTTTATCATGACCACCACTGAATTGATATTTTATATCTTTATTTAAATCAATACCCGCGTCTTTTAACATTGCTCCAGGATAGACATACCCTGAAGCTGAAGACGGATCAACAAAAGGCTACTTTTTCCCTTTTAAATCTTCTAAACTTTTTTTATATTCGAGTCTTTTTCTCACAAAAATTTCAGCGTGATAGCCTGGTTTACCATTCAAACTTTTCCTACAAGTAAATTTTTGTATTACTTTTGTTTATTTGAAAGTACCGCTGAGAACGGTGGAACAATACCAAAGTCAACACTTCCGCTACCAATCCCCTCAATTACCCCTATGTAGCTACTTGCAGTGAAGACTTCAACTTTCACACCAAGTTTTTTTCTCCTAGTGCTTTTAGCAAATGGTTCTAAATCATCGACTAGCTTTTTCACTGTTACTACTAGGTACAACACCAAGTTTTAATACTTTTTTTCTTCTTTAGTCGAACTTTTTTTGAGAACAAGCAGCTAAAGAAAATACCAAAATAATAGAAAAAAATAGTTAAAAATATTTTTTTCATTTATTTACTCACCTCGTATTTTTTTATATTTTTAATTTACATTTTTTTAGTATACCACAATGTTTACCAAAGAGAAATGAAAAACTCATAATTATAATTATAAATATAAAAAATATAGCGCTGGCATTATGGTGCTATTGGTGGTCTACTTTTTCTCATCTCCACTGGGGTGTTGCTAAAGTATTATTTTTGCTAATAACTTCTTATTGTTTCTTGAATTACATTCTCTTCATTTTGATATTTTAAAATATCTTCAATAAATCTTGTGCATATTTATTTCTCATTTGGCAATTCTTCTAGTTACCTCCAGATAATTATCTTTTAAATATTCTAAACTCTTAACTTATGTTTTAAGATTGTTTCTATCTTTTTATCATAAAAGCGAATTAAACAATCTTGACCGTATTCTAAGTAATATGTTTCTCCAACTTTTTCTTACAATCGTGAGTTTATTTTTTTAAAATACTGCCTTTATAATACTTACGTTCTAATTTCCCTTTTAATTGTGCTTAATTTAAAAAAATCGCCTATTGATGTTACTGCACCATCAATTCTTGATATTTTAAATTACCATCCTTCTATTTCTTTTATAAAATTAAACCAACTTATATTTCCCAAAATAAATAATCTAATTTTCTACACACTTCACATTCCAAGAAAATAAATAACATCTTCAATTTCTCCTGTTTCAACGTATTCTATTTTTAAATAATGTTAATCCATTACTAATAATTTTAAATTGATATCTTTGAGTAATTAAAATTCAATATACCTTCTAACTCATAATTTTCAAGAAAATTTTGGCGGTAGGCAATTTTCCGCCAATTTTAAAGTGCCAATACTATCTATATTAACTTTTATACTTTTTATTCTATATTTTAAGCTCTTTTTATTTTGAGTATACTCTTTTAAAAATAAATCTCCCATATTTTTCTTATGGAAATCACGTCCCCATTGACACAATTTTTCTCCATTTTTTTATTACAGAATGATTTAATTTTATAAACTCTTGTTCTAGAAATTCTTTAACTTTACTTCTTGATTTATTAGTAATTTTGGCCACTAATGAATCTAATCTAAATGAAGAACTTACAATATCAAACTCCTCGTATTCTTTTTCAATACTAACTTCTATTAAATCTATTTTTTTCAAATTGTAAATTTATCCTACCTATTTTTAGTTAATTGCATCATAATATAGTCGGCAATCTCATAATCCACAAAAAAATATAGATTTCTCTTTCAAGAACTACTATATCTCCAATTCTATTAAAAATTAATCCCCATATTGTGAACCGCACCAAGTACATCACGATGTTGAATTTTATCAAACTTATTATTATAATTTGCCCTCAAACAAGTTATTTCATAATCAATGTCATAATACTCATTAGCGATTATCTTAGCTTTTTCGTTCAGCATCTGCTGTTCCGCCAAAAAAAGTCAATACTCATATCACTGTAATTATACATAATAATTTTAATATAACCTGTTCAAAAATTTGTTAAAAATTTAGTCACTGTATTCCTATTATCAGAAATACTAACGCTTTGTAATAATTTTTCTGTGGCATCTCTTTCTTCTTGTGTTAAAAAGGATAACTCATTTATCTTTTTCATAATTAAATTAAACCGTGAATAATAAGCTAATCAATACTCTTTGGATAATATTAAGTCCAATAAACGCTATAATTGGAGAGATATCTAACATGCCAAAAAGGTGGAATAATTTTTTTCTGAAAATTTTTTTAAATATGGTTCACAGATAGCTGCTAAAAACTCAACTATAATATTATTCCTAATTTGTGGAACCCATGAAGTAAGAATATAAGCTAATATGCTATATTCATAAAAAGAAAAATAAATAATGAATAAACTTATAAACCCAATAATACTCTGTTATATTCAGCAATATTAATACTCTCCTTCGTAAAAAATCTCCAGATACTTCTACACTATTCGGTACACATAGATAAATATCTTCGCCAATAGTTTTTTTAATCTAGCTCCTAATGCGTAAATACCACCAGAAATAAAGTCTAATAATCTATCCGCTGTTTCTAAATCTAATTTACTCAAATTGATTATTACTACTTTATTTCGTTTAATATCATCAATAATATCCTTGCTATCGGCAAAAACTAAAGGTTCTGTTAAAATAACATTATTTGTTTTAGCTTGTGGTACAGGAGTTTCCATAGTTTTGCTAACCGGTACTTCTTTTTTTACATTTTTTTATTTTTGTTTTTTTCAATCGAAGCTGAATTTTTTTCTACAATTTCATCTCCAAAGTCATCCTCATTTACAAATAAATTATTAAATTTCTTCATCATACTCATAATTCTAAACCTCAATCACTTTATTTTAATTATACAATTATATCATAAAAAAACTAGCTTTTTAAAAACTAATATACAAACTCTATATTATATACTAAAAAAATAACCTTAAAAACTAATTAAATTTTAAGGCTATTTTTGTAATTATCCATAGTATTTATCATATCTATTTTTTTAATGATGTTAATAATTTAACTATTAATACTTTTAAAATAGAATATACTGGAATTCCTAAGATTGCACCTACAACCCCAGCCATGTTTACTCGATTAAAAATAACAAAGATTACAGTCAGAGGATGCATTTTTCATGCTTCTTCCCATAATATTTGGAGAAATAATATTTCCCTCTAAAAAACTGAACAATTCCCCAAACAACTAGCATTTTAATAACCATTACCCAACTTGTTGATGCTGCACCAACATTGCTGGTGTTATAGCAATAACAGGCCCTAGATAAGGAACAATACTTAAAAAAATGCTGCTATAGTTGCTAATGAAAAAGCATAATGTAATCCTATAATGTTGTATCCTATAAATAACATTACCCCTATACATAATGATACAAGCATCTGTCCTTGAATATATGATCCTACTTTATCATCTATTTCTTCAATAGTTTCAGCTACAGGTTTCTCTAATTTTTTAGGTAAAATACTTATAAAAATACTTATTAAATGTAGTAGCATCTTTTAGTAAAAAGAACAATACAAACGGCATTGTGATAAGTACTGATGCAGTCGAAGATAAAGACGACGCTACATTTTGCGCTACTAATGTTGCAACTTCTACTGCTTTTGAACTAAGCTGGGAAATATTCAGATTGTTATTTATATACTCTATCACTACTTGAACATAAGCGTTGTCTGAATAAGTATCTAGATACCCTTTTTACTATTTCGATATATCTAGGTAATGAAGTTATTAAATTTTTTTGTTTGTTCCACTACTATTGGAACCATACCTATTATAACGACTAAAAATAACGATAACTCCAACTACAATGGCTAATAAACTCGCTAAAAAAATCGAGATATCTTTTTGAAAAGAAATTTACCAACGGATTTAAAAATATAGTAAAATATATACGCTACAATAATAGGCGTCATAATACTTGATACTATAGCATTTATTGGCGTGAAAATATAAGAAATTTCTGTATATAAAGTAAATTGCTATCCCTAATAAAATAACAATTAGTAATATGTATATTATAAACTTACCACCAAGAAATGCTAGTAGTTTATCTTCTTTTTGTTATTTCAGATTCTTTATTTAATTCTTTTTACTATTTTCTTTCATAGGCTCTCCTCTCTAAATATTTATTTTACTAATGTGAGCGATAACTCATATATAGTAATTATAGTCATATAAGAAATATACCCTATTACTAACGATAACAGACTAACTAGTATCTTTATCTCTCGAGTACTATTTCTTTTGAAAAACTTACTAAAAATCAATTTTTAACATTGAATAGTTGGCAAGTATAATCATTGTAAACAGTATTGTTAATTTAAAAATATTCATAAGTATATCCTTTTTTGTTGATATTATTTAAACATATCAAAGCCAACCTTTTTCTTGAAGAACCATAGCATTCCTACAGCTACTCCTAACATTAACGCACAAACAATAAAAATAGCCATACTTCCACTTTAGTTCTGGCATATAGTCAAAGTTCATTCCATAAAGTCCTACTATAAATGTCAATGGTAAGAAAATCGTAGATATAACAGTAAGTGTCATCATAATGTTATTAGATTTCAGCGAGTTATATGTCATGAAATTTTCTCGAATATCACTGGCAAGTTCCCTATTAGCTTCAATTATCTCTGTTTGTTGTACAAGGTCATCATAGATATCATGAAAATATTTTCTATCGTTATCCGTCATTTCCACACGACGAGAAACTAAAAATCTATGAATAAGCTCGCGCATAGGAAGTAACCCACGGCGTAGTTTAAGCAAGTCACTGCGCAAATCAAATACCTCATCCATAATCTTGCTACCTGATGTATATGAGTCAGTTTCTTCAATTTCATCTAAACGATTTTCTATTTTAGAAATGATTGGTATATACCCTTCTACGATTTCTGATACCAACATATGCATTACATGCAATGGTGAGTATTGTTCACCTTTTTGCAAAAATTTTTAGGAATTATTTTATTAATGTAACGAATATGAGAGAGGTGAAACGTTACAATATAATTTTTCCCAACAAACATGTTAATAGTTTCATAATCAGCATCAATGTTTTTAAAAACATGTGATACCAAAAATATTTGTTGTCTTGTTATTTCTATTTTCGGTCTTTGTAAAAAGTGTTAGACAGTCTTCTATTAATAATTCGTGGAATTTAAAAAAGTTGATAATAAATTTATTTCACTACGAGTTGGATTATCAAAAATCTACCCAGTACCAAGCTATATCTTGATCTTTTAAGTCGTTCTAAATTAACATCTGTTAAAAATATTTCCTCTTTTATCAACAGCTAGTGTTTTTTTAACATTAGATTTCACCTCTCTTAATTTTTACATCTACAATAATACCATAATTAACTAAAAATAGTAAATTTATTATTTCAAAATACTAGAAATATAATGCATGACAATTCCTGCTGCTATAGAGACATTTAAACTTTCGGCACAACCTGGCATATTTATTTTCAGTAAATTATTTACTTCATCTAATATTTCATCAGCAACACCTGAACCTTCATTACCAAAAATAATCGCCACACGAGCTGTTATATTATCTAACTCTTCTAAAGTATTTATCAGCTTTAAGCGATGTTGCATAAATATTAAATTCTTTCATTTCTGTAACTAATTGCTTAATATCTATATTTTCAAAACAATCTATGTGAAAAATTACTTCCTTGCGTACTTCTGATAACTTTTTGACCATAAAGACTTGTTGTCCCTTTTCCTAAAATAATACAATCAAAAAGCAAAAGGCGTCTGCTGTTCTTATTATAGTTCCAAGGTTCCCAGGGATCTTGTATTCTATCAAGAATCAATACTTTTTTTGTATTTAGTTATATCTAATTGTTTTTCTTCTATTCTGCATACACCAATAATACCTTGTGTAGTAATAGTCTCTGTAATAGACTTCATTATACTTTCTGATACTACAGTTACTTCTCCAGTAAAGTATGTTAATAAACTTTCATCAGAAAAATTTTTCTCCGATAATTATTTCTTCTACAACACCTACTTTTTAGTGCTTCTTCTATCAGATGTTTACCTTCTACGAGATATTTTTATATTTTCTTATATTTTTATTTTCTTTTTAATTTTTAAATCTTTTTATTTTTGTTACTAACCGATGTAATCATTTTTTTCTCCATATTAATTTATTTTATTCATACTTTAAAATACACATTAAAACCATAGTACAATTTTTCAAAAGTGTTGCTATTTCGAACATAGGTGGCGTTTACTCTTATAATTATAATCAATATTGAACAAAATTACAAATTATGATATAATGCTTTTATTAATTAATAATTATACAAAGGAGTACATTATGTCATCATTTTTAGTATCATCTTTAATAATACTAGCTCTTTTTGGTGCTGTTGCATTATTTAATTACTTCAGATTAAAAGGGGCGGTTACAAAGCTTCCTTATGAGGAATTCAGAAAAGATCTTAGAAAAGTTCAATTGATAGACGTCAGAGAAAAGGAAGATTTTAAATACGCTCATATTAACGGGGCTAGAAATATGCCTAGTTCTCAATTTAATTTCCTATATTCTTCACTTAGAAAAGACCAACCTATTTATCTTTGTGATAAAAAACGGAACATTAGCTCCTCGTGCTGCTCTTTACGCTAAAAAAACATGGGTACACTAATGTCTACATGTTAAAAAAATGGTCTACAAGATTGGAAAGAAAATTTAAAAACAAAAAGATAATAATTATTAAGAGGATATTTGCTTTAAACCCATGATATTTTGGCTAATATCTCTTTAAAATTATAAAAAGACGGTTTTTAAAACCGTCTTTTTTTATTTTATATTCATAAAATTTACTCCATAAACCCTTTTTAATTTATTTAATTTAGAAGGGTGTTTTAATTTTCTTATCGCCTTAGCCTCTATTTGACGAATACGTTCGCGTGTTACTCCGAAGGCACTTCCTACTTCTTCTAAAGTATGTGTTTTCCCATCTTTTAAGCCAAAACGAAGTTTTAGAACATTTTCTTCTCTATCTGTTAATGTTTCTAAAATCTCTTCTAATTGTTCTTTTTAACAATTCATTAGCAGCATGTTCCACTGAGATTGAGCATCTTTATCTTCGATAAAAATCTCCTAAATGTGAATCATCTTCTTCTCCTATTGGTGTTTCAAGTGATACTGGTTCTTGAGCGATTTTTAAAAATTTCTCTAACCTTATCTGGTGTCATATTCATTTTTTTAGTAATTTCTTCTGGTTTAGGTTCACGCCCTAAATCTTGAAGTAATTGACGTTGTACACTGAATAAGTCGGTTAATCGTTTTCAACCATATGTACTGGAATACGGATTGTTCTTGCTTGGTCAGCAATAGCACGTGTTATTGCTTGACGAATCCACCATGTAGCGTATGTACTAAATTTAAACCCTTTAGAATAATCAAATTTTTCTACGGCTTTAATTAATCCCATATTCCCTCTTGGATAAGGTCTAAGAATAACATTCCACGTCCAACATATCTTTTTAGCGATACTAACTACAAGACGTAAGTTTGCTTCTGCTAAATCTTTTTAGCTTGTTCCTTTTCTGATTCTGTTCCACTTTCAATTATTTTAGATAATTCTAATTCTTTTTCTTTTGATAAAAAGAGGTACTTTCCCAATTTCTTTAAGATACATTCTTACTGGGTCATTAGTTCTAATCCCAGCAGGCACTGATAAATCTTCTAAATCTAGTTCTTCCTCTTCTTCCTCATGATTTTCATTAATTAAAAATAATATCTTCATTATTTAATTCTTCATAAAAATCATCCATTGTTTCTGAAGAAATGTCTAATTTAGATAAAGCTTCTATAATTTCTTCTTGAGTAAGCTCACCTTGTTTTTACCTTTTTCCAATAATTCTTTTTCTTATTGTTTCAAAATCTTTTATCTTTTTATTAGCCATCTTCTTCTCCTTACTTTTTATACTTTTTCAATTGCTCTAGCAATTCTTTTTGTGCTTCTACATCCATTTCTTGAATAGCAACTTTTTAGTAATTCTTTTTAACTTCTCAATACTAATCTCTTTTTTTCTTGAAATATGCTATATAATCTATAACAATTTCATTCGTTGGATTTTCTTCTATTAAAAAGTCTGTTTCATCTATATAAGTCGCTAATCGTGCAACCTCTTCATCATCAATACTATGAATAAATTTATAAATTTGAAATTCTAGATTATTGTTGTAATAAATAATTAAATAATCTACTAATCTTTCAAATATCTCTTGTGAAAACTGACATTGTTCCAATTTCGAATAATTATCAATAAAAAAATATTTCTACTTGTAAAAAAAGTATTTAAATAGTTTACACATTTTTTATCATAATTTAATGCCTTAAACAACAACTTTGGATTTTTCTGGTGCTACCCATTGCGAGGTTTGTTTTTTTCTTTTTTTGTCTGTAATTGATTTAATTCTCTATTAAGGACTTGACGTTCTATTCCAAATTCCTCAGCTAAGTATGTTAATAATATATATTTTAATGACTCATCTTCTACATAAGAAATATTAGTTAAAATTTCATTTTTAAACTTAATTCTTTGCTCAATGTTAGTCTTAGCTACATCTTTACAATACTCTATTTTTAAAAATTAATAAAAATGTTCTTTGTTATTAGTGACGTAACTTTGTGCATCGAAATTTGTATTTTTCAAATTTTTTTATCCGTTAAAAATTCATCTAAATCCTTAGCTCCAGAAAAATTTTTAATTTATAAACATTGTCTGTTTTCTTTATTATTCTATTTCCTATTTCTATTTGCGCTTCTGTTCCTGCAACATCATTATCAAGGCTTAAAGTGACTTTGTTAACTAAATTTAAAAATTTCATGTAGCTTATTATTATCAATATTAGTTCCCATTAAGGCTACTACATTTTTTTACACCATTTTGGTACGCTTTTTATAACATCCATGTACCCTTCACAAAAATAATTTCATTCTCTTTTGCTATAAAAGATCTAGCATCTGAAAAAAATTGTATAATACCGTTCGTTTTTCAAAAATTTTTTTGTTTCATGAGTATTATAGTATTTAGGTACATTTTTATCCTGAGACATTGTTCTTCCTGAAAAATGCAACAACTTGATTTTTATTATCTTTTATAGGAATCATTATTCTATCCTTAAAAACATCATAGTAATCGTTATTATCATTTTTCCCCAATAATCCTGCTTCTACCATTAAATCTAAATTTAAGTTATTAGATTTAAAAAAATTTAACGCGATATTATTGTCTCGTGGTGCATATCCCAAATTAAAAATATTTTTATTACATCAATACTTAGCCTCTATCTAATAAATACTTCAACGCTCCTTCAGCTTCTTTTGTATTTAATAGAATATAATTGTAATAGTCTGCTAAAAGTAAATGACCATAATACATAGAATCAAGCTCATTATTCAAATCATAGCTAACTTCTTTTCTTTCATTCGACTCTAAATTTAGTCCTAATCTTGTCCCCAATTTTACAATTGCTTGATTATATGTAATATTTTCTATTAATGATATAAACTGAAAAAAATATTACCACCTTTCCCACATCCAAAAACAATGGGCAATTTTTGTCAGGAGATACAGTAAATGATGGAGTTTTTCATTATGAAAAAGGACATAATCCTAAATAGTTTTTGTCCTCGTTTTTTTCCAACTTTATATACTCACTAACTAAACTAACTATATCTATATTTTTCAAAAATATAATCTATGTCTTGTTTAGAAATTTTTTTGCCATTTTACTCCTCCTTCATCACAAATTTATTACTTAATTAGATGAAAAAGCGATAAAATTTCCTTTTACAATTATATCATAAATTCATGAATTTTGGTATAGTTTATCAAAAATATTGTTATACTTTTCTTTTTTTATTTTTTTCCCTTTGAACTTCACACTTATTCTATGTTTATGGACAGCTTTATATTATATATTATAATTCTTTACTTTAAAAGTATGGAAACTTTTTTTACATTAAAATTGACTTTGTTTGATAATAATTTTTATAATATGATTATCACTCAAAAAAAGGAGTTTTATTCGTGAAAGTAGTTATAGTGGGTGGTGGAAAAGTTGGTGAGTTACTTTGTGCCGATTTTTCTAACATCTTTAAAGAAGTAACAATTATTGATACTAATGAATTACGTGTTGAAAAACTTGTTGAAACATATGACATTAATGGAATATTAGGTAATGGCGCTAACTATGAAGTGCTAACAAGAGCAGATTCAGCGGAGGCGGATATGTTTATTTCTGTTACAGCAAGTGATGAAATTAATATGATTTGTTGTATTGCTGCTAAACAGATGGGAGCAAAATATACAATAGCAAGAATTAGAAATCCTGAGTACTCAAAAACAAAAAGAATTCTTACGTGAATCACTAGGTATAGATCTTATGGTAAACCCTGAGTATGAAGCTGCTAAACAGATCTCTCATATGTTAAAAATATCCAACTGCAATAAAAGTTGAAAGTTTTTGGTGGAAAATTCAATATATTAGAAGTTATCATCAATAGTAACAGTATATTAAATGGTGTTTCTTTAATAGATAGTAAAAAATAATTGATTTTTCCTTCATTAGTTTGTTTAGTAGAAAGACAAGGAGAAGTTTTTTTGTACCACGTGGTAATTATGTTTTCAACGTAGGCGATAAAGTTCATATTACAGCCGCAAACAAAAACTTGAAAAAGTTCTACAAACTATTAGGTAATCAAGATAATATGGAGAAAAATTACATCGTCTCTTGTTATTGGTGGTGGAAAAAAATAGCTTATTACCTTGTTGAATTTTTTTACAAATAGCTAATTTTTATGTAAAAAGTCATAGAAATCGATAAAAAAATAAAGCTATCGCCCTTAGCGAAACCTTCCCTGATATTGATGTTATTTGGGCTGATGGTAGTGACCGTGATACTCTTATAGAAGAAGGTATCCAAACTTTTTGATAGTTGTATTTCTCTAACTGGTTTTTGATGAGGAAAAACATCATTATAAATCTTTATGCAGACAAGCTTGGTATTAAAAAGACTGTTGCAAAAGTTAATCGCGCTTCTCTTAAACAGATTGCTGAAGATATTGGACAATATTCTTATATTACCCCTAAAGAAATCGTTGGTAATATTATTACAAAAATACACAAAATCTCTGCAATGTAGCAAAGCATTCTGATATTGAAAACTTTTATCGTATAGCTAATAACCAAGCAGAAGTAATAGAGTTTAAAAATCACAAATAATAGCGCTAAAAATCCTCGGCATAAAACTAAAAGATTTAGCGATAAACCCCTAATATGTTAATAGCATTTATAATAAGAAACAATAAACAAATTTTCCCTAATGGTGATGATGAAATCAAATTAGATGACAACGTTGTTGTCGTTAGTTATAAACATAAAATTGAGCATATCGATGATATTATTTCTAGGGGGCAATAAGTATGAACTATAAAATGATTTTTTTACGTTCTTGCTAGGATGCTAAAATTGTTAGCTGGATTATTAGTTGTCCCTATGATAGTATCTTTAATTTACGAAGAGCCTTCGAATGTTACAGTAGCTTTTCTTGCTGCATCCATAATTAGTTTTGTTTTGTATTCTACTATTAATACAATTACTGATGATGATAGTGAACGTGATTTCTACAAAAGAGAAGGATTTGTTATTGTAACTCTGACTTGGATTGCATTTTTCTCTTATAGGTGCATTACCTTTTTACCTATCTGGGGAAATTCCTAGTTATATCGATAGTCTTTTTGAAACAATTAGTGGTTTTACAACGACAGGTTCTACTATTTTGCAAGATATAGAAAGTTTAAGTAAAAGTCTCCTATTTTGGAGAAGTTTCACCCACTTTTATAGGAGGTATGGGGGTTATTGTTTTTGCGTTAGCTATTCTACCGCGTTCTCCTCATACAATTCATATTGCGAAAGCTGAAGTTCCTGGACCATATTTTGGGAAAAGTAGTATCATCTATGAAACAAACCGCAAGATATTTATACGGAATTTATATAGCTTTAACAGCAATTTTGTTTGTTCTGTTATTATCTGGTGGTATTGGTATATTTGATAGTATTAATCTAGCATTTTTCTACTGCTGGAACTGGTGGATTTGCTCCAAGAAACCTTGGTATTGGTTATTACAATAGTACTTACATAACTGTAGTTATTGCTATATTCATGCTTATATTTTCAATGAATTTAAGTTTAATATATTTTATTATCTTTAAACGTTATTTTTAAAGTTTTAAAAAGTGAAGAATTACGTTGGTTTTTAGGGATGATAAGTATTTTATCTGTAATTATGTTTTTTTAGATATTTATCGTTCTTATGATACTCCTAACCACAGTTTATTAGATGTTTTTCTTTACAGTATCATCTATAGTTTCTACAACCGGGTTTACTTATAATGATTTTAATATCTGGCCAGTTTTTTTCTAAAATGATTATTCTTATTTTAATGCTTGTTGGAGGATGTACAGGAGGTACAGCAGGTGGAATTAAGATACCTCGTCTAATATTCTTTATAAAAAAACGCCAAACAATCTATTAGTAAGGCACTTAACCCAAGGAAAAATATCAATGTTTAAAATAGATGGTAAAGTTATAAAAGATACTACACCGCTTGCTAATTATTTATTATTATTTGGATTTATTTTTTTGTTATTATATTATTTTTTTAGTAACATTCCAAATAAATGATTTTGAAGATGCAATTTCATTAACCGTTACTTCTATTAGTAATGCTGGACCAGCCTTTAATCATTTTGGTCCGATGAGTAACTTTTCAGCAATCCCCTACTTTACAAAAAGTAATTCTGTGTTTTTTTCTATGCTACTTGGTCGTTTAGAATTGATACCATTGGTTGTATTCTTCTCTGCTAAAACGTGGACAAAAACGAAGAAAAAGCAAAAACTACTAATTTTTCATAAATAAAGAAGAGATTTTATTTATAAATCTCTTCTTTTTATTATCGCTACTATTTCTGCTATTTCTTCATTTATTTTTTTCATCCATATCGTTTTTTTAGAAATCATACCATCATTATGTGCTTCTGAATATCCCAATATAATGGATAAAGAATTTTTTTCACTTTATGTAATACTATTTTTCTTTTTGTTCATTTTTATCTAATGTTGAACTTTTTTTATAAATAACTATTATATTTAGTATTAATAAAATAGATACTGGTATAAAGAAATACTTTTATACCAAAATGATAAAATTAAAAATAATATTATTAAGATATTAATTATAAATAAACTAATCATATTTTTCATGATACAAACTATAGACCTCTTTCTTATTTATACCAAATTCTTTTTGCAATATTTTTTTATAGCTTCAGATTTTCTTTTTACCCCACTTTTGAACTTTTTTTGGTAAATAAGCTCTACTAACTCATCAACATTAACTTCTTCTGACTTCTCATCTTTATTTGGAGAAATTATAACAACAAACTCTCCTTTTTTTCTTTTATCTTATTTCCTAACATCTCTAAAATTTCTTCTGCTGAAGAAGTTTCTATTTGCTCAAACATTTTTGTTAATTCTCGAGCCACGGAAATCTTTCTAGTTGGGGAAATTTTTGAAATCTCTTCTACTAGATTTTTTTCACTCGATAAGGTGATTCATATAAAATAGAGGTAGTATTCATTTTTAAAAATTTCTTCTAATTTCAGCTTTTAAATCTTTTGATTTTTCTAGGTAAAAATCCATAAAATGTATAATTATAAGATTCAATACCACTAGCTACTAAGGCTGTTAATCCAGCATTCGCTCCAGGTAATGTCGTAATAGGAAGCCCTTCTTTTTATTTTTTTCTACCAAAATATATCCTGGGATCAGAAATACAAGGCATTCCCGCGTCTGTAACAAGTGCTACTTCCCTTCCCTCTTCTAAATAACTTATAATTTTTTTCACTCGTTTTTTTCTTCATTATGCTCATGATAACTTATTAACTTTCTTTACCTATTATTTCATAATGATTTAGCAATTTTTGCGTATTTCTTGTGTCTTCGCATGCTAAAAATTTCTACGCTTTTTAAAAACTTTTTAACGCTCTTAAAGTTATATCCTCAAGATTACCTATAGGAGTTGCCACTAAATATAACATGTTAATCCTCCTTTATTTTTATTATAGTTTTTTTATCTTCTCTTTTTTTCCTTATTAGTATTCACTAAAAATATATTTTTCTTTTTGCATACGAGTTAGTTTCTTAAACGAACTTTCTGCTTTTTGTCGCTTCACTTTTTGTTTCATATTCCTCAAAAGTATACCAAAGTGACAGGGGCCTCTTGCCCTAGTGTACTTAGCTCCTTTTTAGCATTATGCAATTTTATTCTACGCACTATATCTGTAGTATATCCTGTATAAAAACTTTTATCTGCACATTCTACTACATATATATAACTAGCTGTCAATTCCGTACACCTTCTTCATTTCTTCTGTATATGTATCATCTTCTTTATAGATATATAAAGGTTGTTCGACTTTTATGTCACTTACGTTAGAAATACTTCCCTCTACTAACACTATTTTGCTGTTATCACTAGATTCTTTACTATAAACAAATCTTATTCTCTTTATTGCTAAACTATTTTTTTCCACATTCTGATATTATATCAGAAATACGATATGTGCGATGAACTAGACTAAATTTACCATTTTGCTTCAATAAATACTTTATAGATTTTTATAACATCACTAAGATTACATAATATTTCATGACGTGAGATATTATGATTAAACTTATCCCTTTGGTTAGGCATATTTTTCACTGGAAAGTAAGGCGGATTACATATTACATAATCAAACGTTGATGGCTTATAATAATCTTTTTATTTTCTTTATATCTCCATTTTTAACATTTATTCCAGTTAGTTTATTAAGTTCAATACTTCTTCTACTTAATTCTACCAAATCTTCTTGAATTTCTAACATTTCTATCTGTGCTTGACTTTTCTCACGTAAAATAATAGAAACTCCTCCATTCCCACTACAAAGCTCTATTATCTTCTTTTTAGAACTTTTAGGAACATTGGAAAAAAATAAGGTAATAAAAAAAGAATCTGTCGACATACTATAATGATCTATTTTTGTAAAATTTTTATAATTTTTAGATACTATATCTTCTCTTATGTTCTCAGTCATTTTATCTACTCTCCAAGAAAATCTAGCCTATTTTCATCAAGAATAAGTGAAAATAAAAAATTTTTCTAACACTAATACTGAATTTACATTAGCTTTTTATATCATAAATTGCCTGTAACACTTTTTTTCATGAACTCGACTGATATTCTTTATATTTTCTAAAGAAGAGGACATAGTATAGCTAATTTCTATTTTCTTATTAACTGTTTCAAAAAATCAAGTATCTCTTCCTTATTTTTTTAATTCGTTTAAAAGATAAATATTTGCAAAGGTGTTTTTATACTCAAATTTATTTTTAAATTCAAAAATTATTTTTTTCTAAAAATTCTTTACCTTCTAGTTTTTTTCCTCTTTTTTTCCTACAAGTTTAATTTGCTGGCAACGTGAAATTATTGTTGGTAAAACTGCACTTGTATTTTTTTACAACTCAAAAATAGCTATTATGTCTTCTTCTGGCTCTTCTAAAAAATTTAAGCAGACTATTAGCTGCTTGATCAGTCATTTTCTCTATGTCTTTTTATCCAATATATCTTTTTCCATAGTAAGACTTAATACTAAATTCTTTTTAGTAATTGTACCTCTTCTTTTTTATTGACGTTTCAGTATCTACTTTATAGAAGTCTACATAGTTATTATGTTCTATACTAGTGCAATTTTTACATTTTCCCACAATTCTTAAAAGTCTTTAGAATTATTATCTAAACAAAAAAACTGCTTTTAACAAATTGTAAAATAAACTCATCACAATATAAACTATCCTCACTTACTACTAGATAGGCATGGGATAGTTTATTATTTTTTTAATGAATTTGTTAAAGATTTTACAGCAATATCGTCTTTATTAAAAATTCATTGTTTAAAAAATCCTTCCAATATTTTAAATGCGTCTTTCTCTACTTTTTCATAATCTTGATTTGCATCGATAACCTTTATACGTTTTTTTATAATCATTAGAAAGTTCATCATATCCACGTTTTACATCTTTATAAAACTTCAAACTTTCATTGTCCATTCGATTATTTTCATCACGACCTTTTTGTACGAGATAACCCTATTTCCACATCTACATTAAAATATAGAGTTAGATCAGGCTCTAAACCATCAGTAGTATATTTATTAATATCAATTATATCTTGTTTATTAAGTCCTCTACCGTAGCTTTGATATGCTATAGAACTATCAACAAAGCGGTCACAAATAACTATATATCCTTCTTCTACATATGGAATTATTTTTATAATATGATCACGTCTACTTACGCAAAACAGTAAACTCTCTGTTTTTAGCATCTATTTCATTTGAACTATCAAATAAAAAGTTCACGAACTTTTTCACTAAATACTATGCCCCCAGGTTCACGAGTAGTTATCACTTTATAACCTTTTTTTATTAAATATTCAGTTACAGAATTAATAAATGTAGTTTTCCCTGAACCATCAGATCCTTCTACAGTTATGAATTTTCCTTTCATGAGTATAGACCTCTCTACTATTATTTATAAACGATCAACTTATCATCAACGCTTATTTAACATTTTTTTATATTTCATAATAAATATGTATTTAATCCAATAAACACCATATTTTTTTCAATTATAATATTGATAATATTGTAACATAATTTGGATAAAAAAATAAAAATGCTATTAATTATAATGAATTGTTTTTAGACTATTATTAGTTTATTTTTCAATCCTCACTCATAAAAATATCCGATTTTTATTTAAAAATTTCAGAAAATTTAAACAAAAAGTATTGAAAAAAATTCTTTTTAGTATTATAATACATATTAAAGTAAATTAAATGGTTACATGAAGGAGATTTATATATGACAAAATTAACAGTAAATGATATCAGAGTAGAGCTTACTACTTCCCAAAAGAAAAGACACCAGATGATAAATTAGGTTTTTGGTAAAAATATTTACAGACCACATGTTCGTTATGGACTGGACTCCAGAAAAAGGTTGGTATGATCGCGTATCGTTCCATACGGTCCAATCCCAATGTCTCCAGCTCTAAACGTCCTACATTATGGTCAAAGCATCTTTGAAGGAATGAAGGCGTATATGGCTAACGGAGAGCCTGTTTTATTCCGTCCTGAGCAAAACTTCAGACGTTTAAATAAATCTGCTGACCGTATTGCTCTTCCTGAACTTGATGAAGAGTTTGCATTAGCAGCATTGAAAAAATTAATTTCTATAGATAAAGATTGGATTCCAAAGTCTGAAGGAACATCATTATATGTTAGACCATTTGTTTTCGGAGCTGAAGAAGCTTTAGGAGTTCATCCAAATAATGAAGTTAAATTTATCATTATTTTATCTCCATCAGGAAGTTACTTTAAAGCTGGTTTACAGCCCTAATAAAAATCTTTGTTGAACACGAATATGTTCGTGCAGTTCGTGAGTGGATTTGGTTTCGCTAAAACTGCCGGTAACTATGCTGGGTCTCTTAAAAGGACAGAAAAAAAGCACAAGAACTTGGCTATTCTCAATCACTATGGCTAGATGGTGTTGAACAAAAATACATTGAAGAAGGTGGTGCTATGAATATCTTCTTCAAAATTGATGGAGTGTTTGTTACACCGGAACTAAATGGATCTATCCTTCCAGGTATTACGCGTGCATCAGTAATCGAACTACTTAAATCACTTGGAGAAAAAAGTAGAAGAAAGAAAATTATCTTTAGACGAAGTTTACGAAGCGTATGACAATGGTAAACTTGATGAAGTATTCTTATGTGGTACTGCTGCTGTAATTGCTCCAGTTGGAGAATTATTCGATGGTACTAAGAAACTAGAAATTAATCACAGATGATAAACCAGGAGAATGGACTCAAAAAAATCTACAACCTACTTACTGGAATCCAATTAGGTAAAAGTTGAAGATAAGTTTGTTGGGTAGTAAAAGTAGAAGAATATATAAACAGAGGCTTAGAAAAATATTCCAAGCCTCTTTTATTATAGATACTAAATTAATCTTACATCTAATTAACCACATTATTTTTCTGAATTTTCTTTTTGTATGCTAATGTATATAGCCCTGCCACTAAGATAGCTCCACCCTAAATAGTTTCCTATAAATACACCTACCATGTTATTTAAAAATTGTCCCATAGTAATGTTTGCTCCTCCAAACATAGCTGCTGGAATTACAAACATATTTGCCACAACGTGTTGGAATCCAATAGCAACGAATGTCATTATAGGGAACCAAACACCCTATAATTTTTCCCACTCGTATCTTTAGCACAGAATGCAAGCCAAGCTCCCATTCCAACAAGCCAGTTACAACCTATTCCTGAACAAATCATTTGAATATAATTTGCATTAATCTTTGCCTCTGCTGTATGTACAGTTTTTCAAAAACTGCTCCTTCTGTAAGACCTGTTAGATGTCCTAAAAAAATAAGCAACAAATAAAGCCCCAACTAAGTTAGCTAGTGTAATAATAATTAAATTTTTAATAATAACGAAGGTTTTAATTTTTTATCAAATACAGATAACGTAACGGCCATCATATTACTTGTAATTAACTCTCCCCCACCTACTAAAATACATATCAAGTCCAATAGGGAATATAGCTGCTCCCTAAAAAGAGTTCCTAATCCACCCCATTCATGTGGTAATGTCCCTGCTACACGAATATATGCAAGATATCCAACTGCAAAATAAAATGCTCCCCTAAGAAACCTAAACTAAGCATATATTTAAGATTAGCAGTAGCTTTTGCAACACCTTTCTTACTAGTATATTCATAAATTTCCTGTAGGCTCTAGATATGTTTTTGTCATATTTGCCATAATAATTTTTCTCCCTTATTTATTTATATAAATTATTATACATTATAAAAACGTTTTTCAAACTGTTTTATAATACTTTTTATTTTATACGATTATTAAAAACATTTACAAATATTATCCTATTGCTAATAATTCAATATTATTTATATAACAATATCTTTAATTCTTCATAAATAAAAATTTTACATATATTTTTATAATCTATTAGATTTCAAATTCTAACCATTACTATATATTCAATATTATTATATGTAATAAAAGTGATTGAATTTTTAAATCAATCACTTTTTATTTTTATCTTGCTAGCTTAACAGCTCTTACTTCACGAATAACATTAACTTTTAATATTACCCGGATATTGCATCGTTTCTTCGATTTTTATTTCTTTAACTTCTTTTGGCAATTTTTTGTAAGTTTTTAGTATCGTCTACTTCTTGAGGGTTTACAATTACGCGAATCTCACGACCCGCTTGAATAGCAAAATGTCTTCTCTACACCTTTGTGTTCATTTGCAATTTCTTCAAGTTTTTGTAGACGTTTAATGTAATGTTTCTAATGACTCTCTACGAGCTCCTGGGACGAGATGCGAAAGTGCATCAGCTGTGGCAACAATTACTGAAATAGGATTTGTTGGTTCTGTATCTCCGTGGTGTGATGCAATTGCATTTACAACAATCGCATTTTCTTTATATTTAAGAGCCAGTGCAACACCAATTTCAACATGTGAACCTTCAACTTTCACGATCAAGCGCTTTTACCAATATCGTGAAGCAATCCTGCACGTCGAGCTGATCGCAACATCTAAGTCCAACTCAGCTGCGATAAGTCCTGAAATATACGCTACTTCCATAGAGTGTTGAAGTCCATTTTGTCCATAACTAGTTCTATATTTTCAACTTACCAACTATTTTTACTAAAGTCAGGATGCATATTATGGATTCCAAGATCAAATGTAGCTTGCTCTCCTGCATCACTAATGACTTGATCAATATTTCTTTACGTGCTTTATCAACAGCTTCCTCAATTTTTAGAAGGGTGAATACGACCGTCATCAATAAGTGACTTTAATCGCTGTTTTAGCCACTTCTCGACGAATTGGATCATATCCTGATAAGATAACTGCTTCTGGAGTATCATCGATAATTAAATCTACCCCAGTTAAAGTTTCTAAAAGTACGGATATTTCTACCCTCACGTCCGATAATACGTCCTTTCATGTCATCACTAGGAAGATCAACAACTGATACTGTGTGTCTCACTAACTACATCTGTAGCAAAAGCGTTGTAATGACTGAACAATAAGTTCTTTTAGCACGCTTTATCAGCATGCTTTTTCGCCTCTAGTTCTTTATTTCTATATATATTGCCATATCTTTAGCCATATCAGCTTTCCACTGTGGCCATAATCTCTTCACGAGCTTGTTCTTCTGTTAAGTTTGCAATTCTTTTGCAACTCTGTTTCTTGTTGAATCTTAAGTTGATTAACCTCAGTACTTTTTTTCTTCAAGTAATTGAGACTTTTTCTTCCAACTTCATCTCTCTAGAACTTAGCAATTCGTCTTTTTGTTTAAAAGTTCTGTTTGACGTTCTAATGAAGATTCTTTTTGAACGAATTCTATCTTCTTGTCTTTGAATATCTAGTTTTTAAATTCTGCTTCTTTATTTGCAATGTTAATTATCTCTTCAGCTTCTTTTGCAATAGTAGTTTCTTTTTCTACTATATATCTTGCTTCTTTTTTTGCTTCACCAATAATATGTTCTGCATCTTGTTTAGATAATTCTAATCTTTTTGAATCGAATTTTTGAAATAATATATCCAAATAAAAGTCCAACAAGTAAAGCTGCAACACTGATTATTCCATAAATCATCTTGCAACCTCTTTCTATTGAAAAAAATTTCTTATGATATACTAAATTATTTTATTTAAAAACTATGCTCAATAAAAACGGTTAATACACCATAAGATATAATTTTACACTACTGACACTAAAAAGTCAATACAAGACAAACTTTCAAAACTTACTTTTCTAAGTATTATTAATCACATAATATATTAATTAATATTTCTGAATTAAAATTAAATATTTCTCACAAAAATATCAACAAAAATACTTGCAATATAATTATTGGTATGTTATCATATTCAAGTATGTAAAAAAATACAAAACTTGATTGAGTGGGAGAACGTAAATTTATACAACGTTCAAATGACCACATCACGAAAAAAATATTAGGAGGTTTTATCGTGGCTAAAAAAATTATAAAAAGTAGTTAAATTACAAGTACCAGCAGGTAAAGCTAACCCAGCTCCACCAGTTGGTCCAGCGTTAGGTCAAGCTGGTGTAAACATCATGGGATTCTGTAAAGAATTCAATGCTCGTACACAAGACCAAGCAGGATTAATTATCCCAGTGGTAATTTCAGTATATGAAGACCGTTCATTTACTTTCGTTACTAAAACACCACCTGCTCCAGTATTACTTAAAAAAGCAGCTAAAATTGAAAAAGCATCTGCTGTCCCTAACCGCGACAAAGTTGCTACAGTTTCAAAAAGCACAAGTTCAAGAAATTGCTGAGCTTAAAAATGGAAGATTTAAACGCAGCTTCTCTAGAAGCAGCAATGCGTATGATCGAAGGGTACTGCAAGAAGTATGGGTATCTTAGTAGGAGAATAGGAGGATAATTATAATGGCAAAAAAAGGTAAAAAATATCTTGAAGCAGCTAAATTAGTAGATTCTTCTAGTCTATACTCTGTAGTAGAAGCAATCGAATTAGCTAAAAAAACAAGCACAGTAAAATTTGACGCAACTGTAGAAGTTGCATTCCGTCTAGGAGTTGACACTCGTAAAAACGACCAACAAGTTCGTGGAGCTGTTGTACTTCCAAAAAGGAACTGGTAAAACTGCTAAAGTTTTAGTATTCGCTAAAGGTGATAAAGCAGCTGAAGCTGAAGCAGCAGGAGCTGACTACGTAGGACAAGGTGAATATATCACTAAAATCCAACAAGGTTGGTTTGATTTTTGACGTAATCGTTGCTACTCCAGATATGATGGGAGAAGTTGGTAAAATCGGTCGTGTATTAGGACCTAAAGGATTAATGCCAAACCCTAAAACTGGTACAGTAACTATGGACGTTACAAAAAGCAGTTAATGAAATCAAAGCTGGTAAAGTTGAATACCGTGCTGAAAAAAAGCTGGTGTTGTTCACACTCCAATCGGTAAAGTTTCATTCTCTACTGAAGATTTAGTAGAAAAACTTCAAAGTTGTTCAAGAAGCTTTTAGCTAAAGCTAAACCAGCTGCTGCTAAAGGTACTTACTTCAAATCTGTAGCTGTTACTACAACTATGGGACCTGGAGTTCGTGTTAATACAGCTGAATTCAAATAAGAATTTAATTTAAAGAGTATTTCTTCGTGAAGTACTCTTTTTATTTTTCCAACTAACTCAGTCCATTATAAGTTAAAAAGCAGAATAATGATATTCCTCTTCATTCAAAAATATCTTACTCTGCTTTTTTTATTATGGTTATTTCCCACCCCAATACATACCTTGATACAATTGTAGTGCTAGTGCTAAGGTTATTGCAACTATAAATATTATTTCGTAGCGTCTACTTATAGTTTCTTTTTCTTCTTGAATCTGTTATAAATTTGGTACTAAATACTTGAAATATTATTGCCAATACTATTAACATCAATATTTTTACTAAATTAAATTTTTGTATTATCAAATGTTGTTAAATACAATCCATTTAATATTATTGTTATTATTTTCACAGCTAATGCGTATAGTAGTAAATCCATTGCTATAAAATTCCAAAATGAACGTTTAGTCAGAATCATTTGAATAATTGCTAAATTTGATATTATTATTACTGCTAGTAATACATATACATATTCTATAATACTTGCTTGGTAATAAGTATATCGAAATGTAAAATCTACTAATACTGCTGGTACTAAAAAAATATATACGTTGTGAAATATATTTGTTTTTACTCTTTTCTTTAAATGAAATTGGTAAGTATTCAGTTATAAGCCTTTCTCTATCTTCATACTTTCTTCCATTTATCACAAAGACTATAGATGCTAAAAATTGATAATATTACATAATTTTTTTATTAAACAGTGTAGCAAATATTATCAACAATGTTAGAAAAATAATATCCAAAAATAAAAGATTTTTATAAATTTGTGGTGTTGAATAGTTTCTATTTGAAATAATATTTAACAATGCTCCCCATTTTGTTTCATATTTTACTTTATTCATTTTCTACAACTCCCTTCAATATAGAAATCAAAAATTTCCTCAATATTTTTTTATTACGATATCTATCTTGTAATTCTACTACATCTTCGTCTATAACTATCTGTCCATCTTTTTAATACGAGTATATAATCTGCTAAATTTTTGAATTACACTGGGATCTTCTGTAACTATTATTGTAATCTTATTTTTCTTCCATATACTCTCGAATCAGCGAAAGCATATCTCTTTTAGCTATTAATCCTACTCCCGCCAATGGATTGTCTAAAAACTAAAACTTGTGAGTCAGTAAAAAATTCCTATACCAAAAAGTAAAAATCTTTCTTTCTCCTTGAGATAATTCATAAATCTTTTTGTGTTTATAAATATTATATTTTTTTAAATATTCATAACACTTCTGTTTATTAAATCTAGAATCTAATTTTTGAAATTTTACTTATGATTGTTTCCACACTTAATTTATCTGAAAATAATGGATTATCTGCTACGTAAGAATACTTAGATTTTATCTCTATTTCATTTTCATAAAAATTCAAGTCATTATATAAAACCATCTCTTTTTTTAATATCTATGCTTCCTAAAAATACTTTGTAATAATAGTGTTTTACCACTTCCACTGTTTCCCGTTATTGCATAAACATAACCATTATCAAATGTATAATTAATAGCTCCTAGCTTAAAAGCTTCCTTTTTCACCTCTAAATTATTTAGCTTTATCACCATAATCTCTCTCCCCAATACTATCTCTATAATTTCCTTTACATCTACCTTTGTTAAACCATCATCAAGTGCCTTCTCAAAAAACTTTTTTTCTATTTCTTTTAAATATTCTCCCTTTTTATCACCAATATTTCTTCCCTATTTATCTCATTTACAAAAATATCCTACTGCTCCTTTTTGAATAAATAAGATTTTCTTGTAGCAATACTTCATAAGCTTTTTATAGTTATTATCCCTACCTCTAATTCTTTAGATAAAGCTCGAATTGAGGGAAGTTGCATATTTGACATAAGTTCATTTGATAAAATTTTATTTCTTATTTCACTTGCAATTTGTTGGTAAATTGGTATTGATGATAAATTAGAAATTTTTTTATCTTTCATTTTTCCACCTCTCTTGTATCTACTGTAATTATACAATAGATACAGTTTGTTTTGTCAATATTTTTCTAAAAAAACATTTATTTATGAAGATTTTTATTCTTTTTGTGACTAGATATATGCTATAATATAGACATTAATTATCATTTTTATGGAGGAATTTTATGATTTCTATTATAGTTCCTATTTATAACGAAGAAACAACTATTCGAGACTTTATTTTACAATTTATACTGTTTATACGACATTAAGAAACATGAAGTTATTTTTGTAGATGGTGGCAGCAAAAGATAAAACTTTTAGATATACTAGAAGAACTTTCTTATTTTGGGTATTCGTACCATGTTTCTGTTAAGAAAGGACGTGCAAAATCAGATGAATTTTTGGAGCGGAAATTTCTGCGGTGATATACTTTGGTTTATTCATGCCGATAGCGTTCTTCAAAAAGATGTTATACAAAAAGTTATTGATTGCCCTACTGAGGTTGGCTGTCTAAAAATTAAATTCTATCCAAATAGTTTTCCTATGCGTGTTAATTCTATTGTTTCTAATATGCGCAAGTATTACTAACCTAGCTTTTTGGGGATCAAGCATTGTTTCTTTCTAGACAAGCTTTTGAAAAAGTTGGAGGATATAAAGATATGCCAATTATGGAAGATTATCGAATTTCAGAAGATTTAAGCGCTAATGGATATAAAATTACAGTTATCGATTCTTCTGTGACAACCTCTACACGTCGCTATAAAGGGCATGTAAAAACTATGTGGCAAATGCAAAAATATCAAAAATGTATCGTCGTGGTGTACCTGTAGAAGAAATTGCCAAGATGTATCGTGATATAAGATAAGTTTTAATAAAAAGATTTCCTTTGATTTTAATTGAGAAGAAATCTTTTTATTTTATGTATAACTGTCATTTCTTTGATTATTTTTCTATTCTGATTTATAATGAAATTATATATTTTTAAAGGAGAGAATAAATATGGCTGATTATTTTAAAAAGAAACATTTAATAGAGTTTGAGAAGGTAAATTCGGTGAGGATGCTGCTGAATATTGGAAAAACTTTATGAATTATTACGGTAATGTAATGGCAGAAGGTGAATTAACATCACGTGAAAAAGCTCTTATAGCTCTTGCTGTTGCACATTCTGAAGCTTGTCCTTACTGCATAGATGCCTACACCAGTACTTGTTTAAGTGAAGGTTGTGATCAAGATCAAATTGCTGAGGGCTATTCACGTTGCAGCAGCTATGAAAGCAGGAATTACTTTAGTACACGGTCTTCAAAGTAAAGAGCTTTCTGACAAACTTACTAACTAGGAACTATTATGTCAGAGTTAAACATTCCTAAATTCTTCGATATGGTAGAAGACAAACAATACTTACTTACCGAAGAATATCCTGATACAATGCAAATAAATGTCGGGAGTTTATGTAATATAACTTGTAGTCACTGTCACGTAGATGGCGGTCCTCACAGGAAAAAAATAATATGGTTCGTGAGACTTTCGAACAAATTATTGAAGCATTCAAAGTTGGTAACTATAAAAATTATGGATATAACAGGCGGAGCTCCTGAAATGAACCCTAACTTTAGATGGTTTTTTTAAAAAGAAATCTCAAAATATGCTCAGACAGTTATGGTAAGAACTAACCTAGTCATACTAGCAGTACCTGCCTATAGAGATATCCCTGAATTATATCGTGATTTAAAAGTACAAATTGTAGCTTCTCTTCCCTACTATAATGAAAAAGTTGTTGCTAGACAACGTGGTAAAGGATGTTTTCCCTAAATCTATAGAGGTATTACAACGCCTAAAACGAACTTGGTTATGGTAAAGAAGAAAATTTAGTTATTAATTTAGTCTACAATCCAAATGGTGCATATTTACCACCAAAACAAGAAGCTCTAGAAAAAACTTATAAGAAAAAAACTTTTTGACAACTTTGGAATTGTATTTAATAACTTATTTGCAATTACAAAATAACCCTATTAGGGCGTTTTTTTCTGAATTTTTACATCGTGAAGACTTGTATGCAGACTATATGAATAAACTTTTTCGAGCATATAATCCAGCTACATTACCTGGACTTATGTGTCGTAATATGATTTCTATTGGTCCAGACGGCTCTCTTTTATGATTGTGATTTTAATTTAATTGAAAAAAACTAAACGTTTCTGGAGAAATACAGCATGTTAGCCAACTCGCTAAAGAACATATTGGTGTTCGTAGAATTAGAACAGGTATGCATTGCTACGGTTGTACAGCTGGAGCTGGTTCTTCTTGAGGTGGCGAAACTTGTTAACATAGGTTATGTTAATTATTAGAAAATAAAACAAGAAATATTCATTTTCTACTAGTATTAAAATGAATATTTCTTGTTTTTTCATTCTCTAATTATTTAATATGAAGTTAAGAGTGCTCTTAATTTTGATATTTTTCTTCTTTTTATCTTCTTTGGGGCGTTCTATCTCATCATATTTTTGGAGTTATCTCCTTACCTTCAATAATGCTTTTAATCCATTCTAATTGATTTGGAGATAGAATTAATCCACCTGAGCGATTTTGTCCCCATTTTGGTGAATACCTATCACTTCTCCTTTATCATTAAGTATTCTCCTCCACTCATACCTGGTGCCCCACCTTGATACTGTACACCATATGTATTTTTTGCATATTGTTGTTCTAACTCTACTGACACATCTTTAAGATGAGTATATTTTCCTTTAGGATAACCATAAACATTTAATTTATCCCCAACATTAACTTTATTATAATTTGAAGTCAAACTAACATACTGATTATTATTAACATTTGGGAGTTTTATCACAGCTAAATCATTAATATATCCTTTAGGATACTCTTTTTATTATAAAAATGAATATCTTTTGCACTAAACGTTCCTTTTTCCCATCTGGTGTTATCCACTCATAAATATTTTCTTTTTCAGATCCTATTAGCTCCCCTGTCATATTATCTTTAGAACTAGTAATAAAGTTATGCGCTACTGATAAGAGTACATTAGGCGATATAAAAGTTGCTGAACCTACACCTGAATTTTCTATATTGTTTGATATAAATCTCATATTAAGCATTGCACTAGCATTCTTTTTCCATAATATTTTCTTTTAGTAATTTATCTGTTTCAGGTTTTAATGGTTCAATCTTTCCAGTATATTCTGGTTTTTCTAACTTCTCTGGTTCTACTATCGCTCCTGATTGTTCTCCTGTATATTCTGGCTTTTTCATCTTCTCAGGTTCTACTATTGCTCCTGATTTTACCCCTGTATATTCTAGTTTTCTCAATTTCTCTGGCTCTACTATCGCTCCCGATTGTTCCCCTGTATATTCTGGTTTTCTCTAATTTCTCTGGTTCTACTATTGCCCCTGATTGTTCTCCTGTATATTCTGGTTTTTCTTCTTTTTCAGATTTTACTACTGCTCCTGATTGTTTTCCTACATACTCTGGTTTAATTATATTCCTATTTTTTTGAACTTTCACCAGAATTACTGTTTTTTATATCTTCTAATTCTTTTATCATTTTTATTCATTTTTAAAAATTACTATATTCATTTTTTTATAAATCCTACATAATTATACCCAGGAATTTCTATTGGATTTAGTAATTTTCCCATTCTTAAATACACTAAAAATCTGTATTATATATTGATAATTTTGAGCTATCCACTGCTATAACAGGAATTTTGTAAAGTATTTACTCCTAAACTTGTAACCAACATTACTGATAGTATTTTATACTTTTTATTTTTCCCTCGAGTAATAGCTATTATTAACATACCTACTACTCCAGCAAGTAAAATACCATTTACTCCAGTATATATTCCTGTATTAGGCAAAAGTACGTATCTTTTGTTTCTTGTGAAGGTTTATAGACTAAATAATAAACTTCTTCATTTGATTCTGCAACTTTTAGGAAGCTCTTTTACTATTAATTCTTTTTCTTTTTGTGTTAATTCATCATCACTAACATATCTATAATGTATATTTAATTTATCTTCAGCTTTAGCATAAGTATTATTAATTTCTATATTTCCTAATACAAACATTCCAAGAGTAGCCGAAATGACTCCTATAGTAAATTTTCTAATAGCAAAACCTACTATATTTTTCTCCAAAAAGTTTTTCATTTATATTCTCCTTTTTCCATAATTTATGATTACTTATGATTTCTCATAATTTAACATATTAATTTTAATTCTTTCATTTTAAAAAATCAAGAAATCAGTATTATGTAAAAAGTATAAATATTAAAAAAGAATTTAGTTTTTATAATACAAAAACTAAATTCTCCATATAATATTTAATTTAACTTCTTGAGATAGACTCATAAAGTTTTTTTATTATTTTTCTTTCTTCTATTACTTTTACTAAATCTTTAATAGCAACAATATTTTCTGCATCTTCATCAGAAAAATTCAAATCCGTATTTTTTTCTTCAATATCCATTACTACATCGGCGATATCAATTGAATCAGCATCTAAATCCTCATTAAGTTTTTGATTCTAATGTGATTTTTTTCTGGTTCGATTTTTACATATCTTGTAATTATTTCTTTTACTTCTTCTAAAAATTGCCATTTTTTTATTCTCCTTTTTCCATTGTTTCTATCATTATATCATAAAGTTTTTGTTTTGTGTATTTGTTTTGCTTGTTGAACAGCATAATATAGTGCATTTTCATCAGCAGCACCATGAACTTTTATTGTAGGTTTCTTTATTCCAAGTAAAAAAATGCTCCACCATATTCACTGTAATCAAATTTTTTTCCTAAATGCATTAATACCTTTTTACTAATAATGCCCCTATTTTTAGTTTTTAAGTTCTGTAAGAAAATTCCTTTTTATCATTTTTTTCCTAATGACTTCGCAACTCCTTCTATAGTTTTTAATAAAACATTTCCTGCAAAAGCCTTCAGCCACTACTATATCAAATTGATGCTCTAATATTTCTCGACCTTCTATATTCCCTTTAAAGTTTGCTACTTCGGCCTTCATAAGCTTATGTGCATTCTTATAAACTTTGTTACCTTTTACTTTCTTCAACACCTACATTCAACAATGCTACGCTTGGAGTTTCTATATTATAAATATATTTCATATATAACTGACCAAGTTTAGCATAATTCACTAGAGTCTTCAGACTTGGCCTCAACATTCGCCCCCAAGATCTGTTAATAAAAAACTTATGATCTGACCTTGTTGGCAGTAGTGATGCTAAGCCGGGTTTTGAAATACCTTCTATACGACCTATCATAAATACTGAACTTGCCATAAATGCGCCTGTACTACCCCCAGTAATAGCTACATCTATTATTTGATTTTTAAATCATCTAGCATTCTAATCATAGAAGAATCTTTTTCTTTCTATGAACTCGCGCCGAATCGTCTGACATATATACTTCTTCTGTGCAAACATTTTTTTACAATATTTTCGGTTTTTGTTACTTTTTATTAATGTTTCTTCCAATCCATAAACATATAATTCTACTTCGCTGTCTTTATAGTTATTTACAAAGTTAATAATTCTTTTCTGGGTTATCTATCCCTAAAAATATCTATTCCTATTTTCATAATATTATGCACTCTCTTCTCCTACTAATTTAGCTTCAACAACAAATCTACTTTCCCATTCTCCTGTTTTAGGATTATAATTATCGCTAAGTGAATAATGTAAGTTTTTAGGTTGATCTTTTATGTTGCTCTAGTATTTCTACCTGTGTTGCAGCCACATCATATAATTTACTTACCTCATATGTACGTAGCTTATCTTTTGAAATAACCTGAACTTTTATCACCCATTTTTTTATTTTGCTAAGATTATTAAATCTTATACCTACTCCTTGAACACTATGCCCAGCTATCACAACATTTTTGAGCATCTAATGTTGAGGGCTCTTGCGCTGTCACAACACCATTTATCAAGTTAATCTCTGTGACATCTTGAAATATTGGTTCTTGAATATTTACAGAATCAATTTTCAAAATTCTAACTATAGAGTCTGTTAATTTTATTTTCGAGGCATTATCAGTAAATAATTTTTGCCACCAAGGTATATCTACCTCTCCTTTTTGCCATTTTTGTACGCAGTTATTATTTTATTGTTAGCATTTCCTGTTAAATACTCTCTAATTTGATTTTTAAAAATAAGTACTACCGAGGTAAGTAATAATACTGCAATAAGAATATTTATTAATCTATTTTTCCACTTTTTTGCTCATCTATTCCTCCTATATTGTTGTTTTCTTCTAAACCTACATATTGAAGTAACCTATTCTTATTATCTGTTACTTCTATAATTTTTAGAGCTAATCTTTTAGCTAAATACATAAGATCTACATCATTAATTAAATCTGCAACTTTAAAACTTGGAACACCGCTTTGTTTTCGTACCAAAAATCTCCAGGACCTCGTTGCTTAAGATCAAACTCTGCAATCTTAAATCCATCATTTTCCAAACACATAATATCTATTCTCTCACTTCTTGAATCAGTTATCAAGATGCAATATGATTGAAACTTACTTCTTCCCTACGCGTCCTCTAAGTTGATGCAATGTCGCAAGTCCAAATCTATGTGCATCAACCACAATCATAAATGTTGCGTTAGGAACATTTACTCCTACTCTATTACCGTTGTTGATATTAAAATATGTATCTCTTTATTTAAGAATCTTTCAACTATCTCATCTTTTTCTTTATTACTCATTTTACCATGTAGAATAGCTATTTTTATATGAATCTGGCAAGTATTCTTTTATCTTCTCATAAATATCTTCTACATTTTGAAGATCCATCTTTTCTGATTCTTCTATTAATGGGCACACTACATAACCTTGTCGACCGCTGTCAAGCTCCATCATGATATTATCTAAAACTTTATAAAAAGTCTTGTTATTCGCTTTATATGTTTTGAACTTTTTACGACCTGCTGGAAGTTCATCTATTGTTGAGACTTTTATATCAGTAATTAATGTTATCGCAAGACTGCGAGGAATTGGCGTTGCAGTCATCATTAATGAGTTTACCGCCTCTCCTTTATTACTTAAAATTTTTTCGTTGTCTAACACCAAAAACGATGTTGCTCGTCAGTAATTACATATTTCAAATTTTTTTAAATATAACATCATCTTGAATTAAAGAATGTGTCCCAATTAATAATTCTACTTCACCTACTTCAAGTAAACTTAAAAATTTTTATTACGTTCTTTTTAGGGTGTGTTTACTTGTTAGCAGTGCTATTGATATATTTAGTTCTTTGAAAAATTCAAAAAAAGTTTCAAAAATGTTGATTAGCAAGAATTTCTGTTGGCGCCATAATAGCTGCTTGATATCCAGATTTTATAACTCCATACAAAGTTGCGGCTGCTACAGCTGTTTTTTCCACTTCCTACATCGCCTTGCAACAATCTATCCATTTTATAAGGTGTATTTAAATCAGCTGCAATCTCGTCTATTACTCTCTTTTGAGCATTAGTCAGACTGAACGGAAGTTGTTGTGTAAATTCTTGAATATCATTGTTATTTATACAAATTCTGTATCTTTCATCTTCTAACCTACTATTTATATTTTGCAACTGTAATTTCAATTGATAATTAAATAGCTCATGAAAAAGCATACATTTTACGTGCTTTATCAAACTGCTCAACATCTTTTGGGAAATGGAGTGTATATAAGATTTTTTTCCAGTTTCCAAATTCCTTTGAAGTTTTCAGGGACTAAATCTAAAATAACATTTTCTTCATCAATCATATTAAATGATTCTTCTACAAGCTTTATAAATCTTTTTGAGTTATTCCTTGTTTTTAAATGATAAAACACTTCTATTTTTATCATTATTTTACCGCTTTTTCTTCTTTTTCCGAAAGAAATGCTAGAAGCAGTTATCGTATTATTAGCTTTTGTTATAGATTCCCTTTACTACGATATCTCGGCCTTCTAAAAGATTCTTTTTAAGATAATGTTGATTAAAAACACTATTTTTATACTTCCTGTTGGGGTAGATAATGAAAAAGAATGAACGACTTCGTTTATTTCCATAAAACTGTGTACTAACACGTGTTTCTACTTTCCCTGTTGCAACTACTTTTTCATTATCTTTAACAGACTATAGAAAAATCAGTAGAACTAGACACTCTGTAAGGAATATTATACAATACATCACGAATAGTATATATCTCTAATTCATTCAATGTTTGTAGATATTTTTCCTACACCTTTTATAGTTTCTACTGACTTTTTCCAATATATTAATCATTACCGAATAATAAACTCCTATATTTTTTTCTCCAGTTTTTGTAATCTGCCAAAGCCCACCTCTGGCAGTTTCCTTTAGTGTTGTCGACATTTCTAAACCAATCTTATACATGGCTTCTAATACTTCATCTGCAGGTATACGACTCTTAATACCTGCAAGTGCCATGTCTGCTGCCATCATTGCTATAGATGCTCCTGCAGCATTACGTTTTACACAGGGAACTTCAACTAATCCTGCTACAGGATCACAAACAAGACCTAGCATATTTTTTTAAAAGCAATTGCAAAAGCATGCGCACTCGTTTCTGCATCACCACCCATAGCCTCTACTATCGCGGCTGCAGCCATTGCACTAGCTGAACCTATTTCAGCTTGACATCCACCTTCTGCTCCCGAACAAGATGCATTATTGGCTACAACAAAACCAAAAGCCCCTGCTGTAAATAACATTCTGAGTTGTGTTTCTTCATCTATATTAAACTTTTGTTTTAATGCATGAACGCATCCAGGTAAGACTCCTGCTGAACCTGCTGTAGGTGTTGCGCAAATTAATCCTAGTGAAGCAGTAACTTCATTAGTTGCTATAGCTGCTGCAACTCCTGTCAAAAATCACCACCAGTAATTGATTGGCCACTTTCTATATAATTTTGTAATTTTTAGCATCTCCTCCAGTAAGTCCTGTCTTTGAACTTACCCTCTGCTAGCCCCTCTTCTACGGCTTGCATCATTACTGATAAGTTGCGTTTCATTAATTTTTCCACAGCAGAACGACTAACTCCATTCAACTCCACTTCTTGTTCAATCATAAGCTCCGAAACAGGTTTCTTTTCATGTTTTGATTTTTCTACTATATCTTCTAAACTTATAAACATAGCGTTTCCCCTATAATCTATCTGCGAATTTTACTTCATTAACATATTCTAAATTAGCTATTCTCTCTATTTGTTTAGTACTAATTTCTTCCAAAACTTCCACTACTAGTAAATTTACTCCTTCTAATATTGAATCAGAAAAATTATCACTTACTTTATTATCTCCAAATATATTATTTATCTCTGAAAGTAAATGTATTTTATTTTTTTCACTAAACTTGTAAAAAATCAAAGTAACTAGGAAAGTCTCCAGAGAGATTTACGTCAAATCCTAATAATTCGAAAATAACCATTTTCCCTCCACCGATTGATTTTCCTATTAAATCCAGACTATGTCTACCTGCCTCTACTTCAAGTTTGGCGGTATTTGGATGAATATGCTCAACTTCACTTTCTATAAATTCGAAATCTATTCCTGCTTCTTTTAGCGTCTTCTAAACTAGTTCTAATGCGCTTATCTGAGGTATTGTATCCCTAACAATCCCCCTATTAACGCTATATCTGTTCCATGTCCTTTATATGTCTCTTTAAATGAGCCATATAATGTTATTTTTATTTTTTTCAGGCTGATGTCCAAATATATATCTGGTAAATAATCCTATTCTTACAGCTCCAGCTGTATGTGAACTCGACGGACCTACCATTATTGGTCCTATAATATCAAACACACTTCTATATTTCATACTTTACACCTCCAATATTGTAGGTAATATTACAGGTTTTTCTCCCAATCTCTTGTTCTAAAAATTCTCCTAATTTTTCTACTATTTGATGGCGTATTTGATACACTCCAACTTCTTCATCGAAAGTATATTTCAAAACTGTATCTTTTACAACACCTTTTACATGCTCCAAACAATTCCATAGATTCATTTATATTAACAAATCCTCTGCTAATTATATCCGGATTATTAAGTAATTTTTTTATTTTTTTAAAAATCTAGTGCAACTGATACGACAATTACACCTTCTTCTGATAGTTCTTTTCTATCTTTTTATAACAACGCTTCCTATATCTCCAATTCCAAGACCATCTACGTACACATCAGATGCCCTCAAATTTTCCTGCAATACGAGCGCTGTCACTTGTTAAGGCTAGCACCTCACCATTTTCCATAATAAATGAATTTTCTAATGGAATATCGCATTCAGCAGACTGTTTGAGCATGAATAACTTGCATACGATATTCACCATGAATAGGCATAAAATACTTAGGTTTAATTAATCTAAACATTAATTTTTGTTCTTCTTTTTGATCCATGTCCAGAAGTATGGACATTATTGACGCTAGATGTAATTACATTAGCACCTAGTTTTGACAACAAATCTATATTCTTATTAATTGATAATGTATTACCTGGAATAGCTGAACTTTGCAAAAAAATTACCGTATCTGTCGGCATAATAGTTATCTTTTTATGCGTACCGTTAGCAATTCTACTAAGCGCAACAAGCTCTTCACCTTGAGTCCCTGTACACAAAATAAGAAGTTTGTTTGGGTCTACTTGGTTTTAAATATTTTGCTATTAACAAATGTATCTTTTGGTGCTTTGATGTAACCTAACTCTGTACCTATTTTGATAGCTTTCTCCATTGAGCGACCAAAAAACAACGATTTTTTTCTTCCATGCTCTATACATGCTTCAACTACTTGTTTTACACGATAAACGTTAGAAGCAAATGTAGCAAATATTACACGATGTTTTTCTTTACGAAGTATATTAGAAATTGTTTTCCCTACTTCTTTCTCACTTTGGGTAAACTCTCCTCGTTCTGAGTTAGTTGAGTCTGAAAGTAAACATAATACACCCTTCATCACCGATTGCTGCCATTTTGTGAAGATTTGTTCCTTGCCCTACTGGCGTAAAGTCAAATTTAAAAATCTCCTGTATGAACGATATTTCCTTGTGGTGTATTAACTATAACTCCGAAAAGAATCTGGAATAGAGTGCGTTGTATTATGAAATGACACTTTTTAAATATTTAAACTCTAAAAAATAGTATCTTCATCAATAACATTTAATTCTGCTCTTGCCAATAAATTATGTTCTTCTAATTTTTGATCTTATTAATCCAATAGCAAGAGGTCCTCCATAAATAGGTAGACTCACTTTTCTTAGTAAAAATGGTAAAGCCGCCTATATGATCTTCGTGACCATGAGTTATTACTAAAGCTTTTTATTTTATCTATGTTTTTCAATATATGAGTAATCAGGAATTACATAATCGATTCCTAAAATATTATCTCCAGGAAACTTCACTCCCGCATCGATAATAATTATTTCATCACGATATTGAATAGCGTAAGTGTTTTTTTCCCTATTTCGCCCTAGTCCACCAATAGCAGCTACACCTACTTCATTTTTAATGATTTTTATCCATTAACTTTCTCCACTTTAAAAATCTTCCGCTTGTTTTTCAAATTCTAAATAAGCATCGCTTAATTCTTGAACAAGCTCTATGTTGTAATTTCTGTCATCCAAGTATTTTCTAACTGCTGGAACTCCATCAGCTTCTACAAATAATACTTGCGTATTCTCCCTTACTGGAATTTCTTTTTGAATTTTCTTGGTAAAAATACTTTAAATACTGGCATTAATTCTCTCCTATCATTTCTTTTTAATATACTTAATGTATAATCTATTTCTTTTTTAGTTGTATTTATGTTTATAAACGAAAAATTGAATTATATTTTCTTTCTGCTAAGTATGAGCTCTTATAATGAATAAATACATTATTTATCGCAAGTGAAGCCCCTATATTAAGCGAAGAAATACTTTCAGGAAGTTCTACCGTTATTATAACAGGTGATACTTCATTTTTCTTAATTTTCATAATCGGAAGGCCTAAAGCTTCTAACCCTTCTTTCATATAAGCATACTTACTTTGAACTTTTTCATATCTTTCATCAGTTTCAAATGCATCTAAAGCTGTGTTTAAAAGCTTCCATTAAAATTGATGGTTGTGTAAATGGTATAGAAACCATCTTATTCGCATAATGCAAGTCTAAGTATAATGGTGTATTCTCCAACGGTACCAATTCACAATTCGATCCAACCACTGCAAGACCTGCAACAGAACAAAATGCTTTTCCTGATGAACATGCAACATAATCTACATTTCTATAACTGTACTTGATTGCTCCAACCGCTGATACAGCATCAACAGCTAAAACCTTATTATGCTTTTTCTTTTTACAATTTCTGTTATTTTATCTAAATCATTTAAAAATTCCAACACTAGTTTCATTATGAACTAAATAGACAAAGTCATAATTGTCCTCAGATAACTTTCTATCTAATAATTCTAAATCAAAACTTTCTCCAAAACCTACACTATAATCGTCTATATTTAGACCATGGCGCTTGCTTTCACGTATTAGTCTATTTCCAAACTCACCATTTGCAAGAACTAATCCATTACTAAGCCCACGTCCCTTTAACTGAGCCATAATAGCTTCATTAGCTAAAGTAGCTGAACCATGAAGTATAGTTGCACACTTAACATCAAGGATTCTTTCTAATTTGGCCAAAAGTATCTTTTGTCAATGTAACAAACTCATTACTTCTATGTGAATACAGTTTTTTTGATAATTTACCAACCACATCATCCGATAAATCTACTGGACCAGGTAAAAAAATTGATACGTTGAGCTGCTGCAAGTCTATTAATAATTTTATTTTCAGCAGTCAAATCTAAATACATCGGCATATATTCTGCATCTTTTAGTACCTACATTTTCGTGGAATTGAACAAAACCTATATGTTTGTATAATTTTTTTCTTGTCTCACTGTTCCCGAAATAAAGACGATATCATAAGAGTTTTGAATAATATAATTAAATGTTCTTTGAATTAATTCTGTAAAAGACCTTTGTTTTTTTCTATATTGATGTTTTTATTGACAATAATCGAATCTCTACGGGTTTTCTATATTCCCCTTTTGTAATATGTATCTATATTATTCAACTTATCATCTAAAGAAAAATGGACGTGTATCAGATAGCGAAATCATTCCAATTACTTCATTCTCTTTTTGGCTATTATATATATGTTTTTATCATGAAATTTATCTTTTTAATTTTTTTAGTTTCATTTTCGTGCTGAGGAATTTCATCAACAAATGTTTCATAATTTAACTTGAAAAATTTGTTCATATTCTTCTTGTGTATTTGCTATTTTATATATCATAATTTTTTTCCTCATTACTTTATTGGTTAAATTTTCCTACACTATATCTTACCATATTTATGACTATTTTTTTCAATTAGGCGTGCTAGAAAACTTGATAATTATTGTCCAAACTGAATCCCACTTCATAGCTATTTGTTTTTTTATGATGAAAAATAAAAAACCCAACAAAAAGTTGAGTTTTTTCTCATTTAAAATTAAAAGTATACGTTGATTTTTTTAGAGCTGTTATAACGTCTGTTAATTCATAGATAGCTTTTTGCTTCGATGATTTTTCAATTTAGCAGCTTTAAATCCTTTAGATTTTTTTACCACCCATAACATCTGCAATACCATCTTTTATGTCCTAGAGAACATACAACACCACGGTTGATATATTTGAAGTCTCCAACTGGTTTTCCACTAATACGAGCACCCTACGTAAGCTCCCATTTGGTTAGCAATTTGTGCTGTAGTTGGATATGGTCTTTCTTGACCTGTTTCGATAAACGCTGCACAGTCACCTACTATATAAATGTCTTCCATTCCAGGAACAGTTAATTGTTGAGTTGTTACTAAACGACCACGTTTTCGATAATTCTGGGAAAGTTTCATCCATAAGTTTATTACCACGAACTCCAGCAGTCCATACTAATGTACTAGCTTTTAGTTCTTTTCTTTCTCCTTCAACTTCAATAATAAAGCTGTCTGCAGTTGCACCTTTAATTCCAGCACCTAAAATAATTTCAATTCCATTATCTTCTAAGTATTTTCTAGCATAATCACTATATTCTTTAGTAAACATTGGAAGTAATGTTGGAGCCGCATCTAATCCATAGATTTTAACTAATTTTTCATCAATTCCATATTTAGAACATAATTCTTTTTACGGTGTACCAATTCACCTAAAAACTCCATACCAGCAAGACCTGTTCCACCTACGATAACAGAAATATCTTTAACATCTTTTTCTTCACTAGTAGCATATTTTCTGAAAGTTATCTTCTAGTGTAGCTGCAATTTTTTTCTGCTGCTAATACGTCTGCTATTGGCATAGCATTTTTCTGCCATTCCTTCAATACCAAATGTTTCAGGTTGGAATCTAATCCAATTACTAATACATCATAATCAATTTCATGTTTTTTTAGTTAATACTAATTTTTTTCTCAGTATCAATTTTAATAACTTCATCTTGTACAAAACTAACTCCTGGTGTAACTACATCTTTAATATCGATACAAATGTCTCTTGATGGAATGTTTCCAGCGAAACTTCGTGTAAAGTTAACAGTATCATAGTGATATGAATTTTTATTAACTAATGTTACTTTTTACCTCTCCAGCTTTTAGCAGCTTTTTTAATCCTTTTTAATGTTGTTAGTCCTGCATAACCAGCACCTAAAAATTACTACATTTTTCATAGTATACTTTCTCCTTTTTAATTATTTGTTATTAGCGCAGCAACCACTTCCGCAGCAACCGCCTTCTTCATCATCATATATTTCTATCATGTTAGGATTGTGAAGTGTGAATTCACTTCAAATTCATCCTGTACATAGTCAATTTCAAGACCTTTAAGAAGCAGTTCGTCTTCTTCATTTACAAGAACTTTTAATTCTCCAAAGTTATAGACTTTATCTCCTTCTTCCACTTCATCTTTTGATATCAATAGCATAGTGCATTTGAGTACCTTCTAAAAGCAATAGCTATTTTCAGATAACTATCACGTTTATCAGCATCAAACAACAACTCTTGAAATTTCTCTACAGCTATATCTGTTATTAAGATTAGTTGCTCTCCTGTATTTGTCATAGAATTTTCCCTCTTTATTTTTTTATTTTCTATATATTATTATAAACGTTTTTATAAGAAAATAATAGTAACTTACTTACTTTTTATTAATTTATTTAATATGTTGATTTTTTTAAAAAATTTACAAGTATAATTAGGTGGAGAGGGTGTTTATATTTTTGGATAAAAAAATATTATGATACAGTGGATAAAAATTAAGTTAGAATTAGAAAAAAATTCGTCCCTAAATTAATAGCTGATGGTGGAAATATTGAATTTATTAATTATAAAGATGGTATTTTAAAAATAAGATTTTTAGGGAGTGTGCGCATTGTGAACTTTCGCATATCACTTTGAAATTTGCTATTGAAAAACATAAAAGAAAAATACCAGAAGTGAATAAAGTTATCGAAGTCAAGATGAGTGTTGTTTAATTTTCTCATCTTTTTATTTTGATGTTTATTTTTTTCACATAAAAAGCAGGATAAACTACCCTGCTTTTTCAGACGTCCCAGAAGGATTCGAACCCCTGACCGACGGCTTAGAAGGCCGTTGCTCTATCCTGCTGAGCTACTGAGACATTATTTAATTAGTACTTAATGAAAGTACCTTAATAGTATATCAACATTTCTATATTATGTCAATACTTTTTCTAAAAGAAATTGGAGAAGTTTCTAAACTCTCCAATTTATAAAAAATATCTTCTTAATCCTAGAGATTTAATTAATTCACGGTATCTTTGGATATCTTTTTTTAATTAAATAGTCTAGTAAGTGACGACGACGGAAAAACTTTTTAAGTAATCCACGACGACCTGCGTGATCTTTTTTATGAGTGTTTAAGTGCTCAGTTAAAGCATCAATTTCTGCAGTTAATACTGCGATTTGTACTTCTGGAGAACCAGTATCTGATTCATGAGTACGATATTTAGCGATAATTTCTTGTTTTCTTTCTTGACTAATTGCTGCCATTGCAATTTCCTCCATATAATTTTATTTTTCCCTTAATCCTAGTATAGAATCTGGAGTGTTTCTAGACCACGAATAAAGGAACTTTTAGTTATTGTACACTATTTTTTTTATTAATTTCAAGTGGAAAAAAATTTTTAAAAATATCTTTTTCACAAACATCCTTATCTATTTGCAGTTGTTCTTTTTAAATGATTAAAACTATCAAATTTTTCAGGTCGGAGAAACTCATAAAAATATACTTCTATTTTTCTCCATAAATATCTTCATCAAAAATCTAAAATATGAGTCTCTATAGATTTTTTTATCTTTAATTCCTGATACAGTTGGATTATATCCTATATTTGTTAATGATTTATATATTTTTACCAACCATAGTTTTTAGTCAGATAAACTCCGTTCGTTTTTCGGTAATAAATAATTTTCTGTTAAATCTAGATTAGCTGTTGGAAAATTAATTGTTCTACCTAATTGTTTACCCTTTTATTACTGTACCAACAATAGAATATGCTCTACCTGAAAATTTAATATATGAAACAAAAATCATTATTTATAACAAAGCTTTTTAAAGTTGTTGTTGATATCTTATGATGCTCTATCTCTTCCTTTTTCGTGAATACTAACCTTTATTCCAGAATCTAGAATCATTTCTGGTGTGCCCGAACCTTTTACACCATATTTATAGTCATACCGAAAAAGACCTTTTCAACCTTTAAATTTTTAAAATTTTATCAATAAATTCTATTGCTTCTAAATTTTTGTAATTGTTCATTAAATTCCAAATAATAAACTTCCTCTACACCTAGTTCTTCAAAAATTTTCGATTTCTTTTTTTAATGGAGTTAAAGATTCTTCTTTAGATTTTTGCAAAATATTCTTTTTGGACTTTCTATCTAGTGTAATTACTGTTGGTACATATCCTTCTCTGGCTTCTGATACCATTTCAGAGATTATCTTTTGATGAGCTTTATGAACCCCATCAAAAAACCTAAGGCAGCTACCTTCTTTTTATTACTTTTTTTCTATTATATTGTAATCGAAATATTAAAAATTTTTCATTTCTTATTTACCTACTCTATTATTTTTGGGAATGTAGTTTTTCACATATAATAATTCATCATCTGGATTTTTCTAGATAATAAATAGCTATTGCCTCGTTTTCATATGTGAATACTATTCCATCTGTAAAATCATAGTCTGGGGAGTGATTTTTCTAAATCTAAGTCCATTCATAACTTGTTGCGCCCTAAATTTGGGAATTTCTACAAACTGATATTCCTCTAAGGCATATTCTTTTTAATAACTTTTCTTCTAGCTTATTTTTTTCAAGTAATTGTTCTACTTCTGAAAGTGTTAAACAATTATCTAATTCTATTTTTCCCACTACGAGTCCTTGTTAGCTTACTCATTGTACTCGGTAAATTTAATTTTTTTACCAATATCAGTAGCAATAGTTCTGACATAGGTTTCCTTTCCCCACAAGAGATATTGATAGAAAAAAATAAAACTTTATTATCTCTATAATAATCACTACCCTCAATAAACTCAACATCATAGATATTAACTTTTCTTGACGGAATTTTCTACATCAAACTTTCCTGCGCGTGCATATTCATAAAGTTTTTTTACCTTTCACCTTTACAGCTGAGTAAATTGGTGGAGTTTGTTCAATTTCTCCTATCAAGGTTTGTAAAACATCTTTTATTTTATTTATATCTATATCACTAACGTTACATTCTTCTAAAACTTCTCCGGTCAAATCTTCAGTGGTTGTTTTAATACCTAAACATACTTCCGCACGATAGCTTTTACCCAAATCCATAGCGTAATCACTAACTTTAGTCGCTCCTCCTAATAAAAGTAGTAACACTCCATCTACTTCTGGATCTAACGTACCTGCATGCCCTATTTTTCATTTTCAGGATTTTTCTTGCTTTGAAAACAACATCATGACTAGTTATTCCACGTTGCTTATAAATCGGCAATATACCCTCAAACATTATTTATTTTTCCTCTTTTTCTAAGCATTTAGGGGCACAGTCCATATACTTCAAATTTGTGACCATCAATCCTATATCCTTTTAATTCATCAATTTGTGAGATTATCACAGACATGAATATGGATAATTTTTTTGCTTTACCACACCCTAAGCAAATGTGGTGATGATGGTGATGATCTTCTTCTAAACATCCTATTTTTAAAATATTTTTTTCACCCTTTATCTCTGTAGTTTCTAAAATTCCTAGTTCTTCATAAGTACTTAGATTACGGTATATCGTATCAAAACTTAACCCTGGATAAACCTTTTCCTAAGGTTTCCGAAACAAACTTTGCATTTATATATCTATCTTCAGTTACTAACAACTTTACCATAGACTTTCTTTTATCTGTATATTTATATCCTTTTTCTTTTAAAAAGCTTCATGATTCTATCAACTTTTTCTTCTGTTGTTGTCATAATAACCTCCAAAAATTTATTTTTGAAATCTATAAATTCTCCACTTCTTAACATAGCTATTTCATCTTTATACGGTGCTATGTCCTTATTTTCACCATACCATGGTGTTTCTAGGATTTTCGGAATATTAGTGAACTCTTGTAAATGCACTATACGATTAATTGCTTCAAAACCAATTCCACCATAACCAATGTTTTCGTGGCGATCTTTATGTGCTCCTAAAGTATTTTTACTGTCATTGATATGTAAAACTTGAATACGATCGAGCCCTACTATTTTTATCAAACTCAGTTAGTACTTCATCAAGGTTGTTTACTATGTCATACCCACCTTCAAAGACATGGCATGTATCGAAAGTAACAGTAAGCTTTTCATTTAAAGTTACACCGTCGATTATTTTTGCAATTTCATCAAATGTTCGCCCACACTCACTACCCTTACCAGCCATTACTTCAAGAGCGATATTTGTTTTCATATCTTTTGTTAAAACTTCATTAAGTCCTTTTATTATACTAGCTATACCAACATCAGCACCAGCTTTAACATGAGAACCGGGTGTAAAACTATATTTTTAGCACCAATTTTTTTCAGTTCTTTCTATTTCCAGTCGTAAAAAGTCAACAGCTAACTGATAAATATCAGGCTTTATTGTATTAGCAAGATTAATTATATACGGAGCGTGTACTACTATATCACTAATATTGTTTTCTTCCATTGCCTTATGTGCTTCATCAATACGCAATTCATCAATAGGTTTTCTTCTTGTATTTTGAGGAGCACCTGTATAAATCATAAATGTATCACTGCTATAGCTCGCTGCTTCTTTAACAGAGCCTAACATCATGTCTTTTCCAGACATTGATACATGAGATCCAATCTTTAAATTTTTCATTATTTTACCTCTATTTGCTTTATTACTTCTTTTAGCGAATTTTTTCTTCTTTCTTTTTGTTTTAAGTTTATCCATTTTATATTTATATTTTTTTCTTATAACCTGGTTTTAACTTTTTAGAAACACGCACTTTTGATTTTTAATTTTTTTCCGTTAAATTATGATCAGCAACAACTTTTTCTACTTTGACGTTTATTTCTATCTTTAGTTTCAATAAACTCACCATTTTTATATCTTGGTGATTAAATTCTATTCCTCGGCTTTCAAGAATTTGTAATTTTTCTTCATCTTTATTATTGTAGATTGTAATACAATCGCCATTTAAACCAGCACGCCCTGTACGTCCAGCTCTATGAATAAAGAAGTCTAAATCATTAGGAATATTATAGTTAATTACATGGCTAACACCTTCAATATCGATTCCTCGACTCATTAAATCACTAGCGACTACATAAGTAAAATCTAAATTATTAATACGACGTTGCATTTGTTTTCGTTCACGTGGTGTTAAATCTCCATGAAGAACTCCAACATTTAGTCCTTTTGAAATTAAGTAGTTACTACTTCCTCAACTTCTGTTTTTCTTATTTGCAAAAAAATAAGTGCTAAATAAGGATTAATAATTGTTGTAATTTCATATAGTTTTTCTAAACGCGTTGAACTTTTTTTCTGGAATTAGAAATGTATTCAATTTTTCCAAATTTCGCATTATCAACTTCGATATATTGAGCATTTTTCAAATATTTTTTTAAGAAATGATTCATTTGAGTAGGAATAGTTGCTGAAAAATACTAAGAATTGACAGTTTTCTGCAGTACGTTTAGAAATTTTATCAATATCTTCCATAAATCCTAAATCAATCATCATATCACATTCATCGATAACTAAAGTCTCTACTTCTTTAATAGCAAGAGCACTTGCACGATCTAATTCTAAAAACACAGTAGGGCGTTCCAATTATAATGTGTGGTGCATTTGATACTCTTTTCTATATCTCGATTCAAATCTTGACCACCAATGCATAGCGTAATTTTTATATCATCTTCACTAAACTCTGCAATATGGACTGCCATATCATAAAGTTGACGAGATAATTCTCGTGTTGGCGCCAAAAATTATACTTTGAGTCTTTTTCTTTTCTACATTTAACTTACTAAAAATTGGTAATAGGAAAGAGTGACTTTTTCCCACTTCCTGTTTGTGATTTTTGCCACAATATTTTTACCTTTTTAATACAGGTGAGAATACTCTTTCTTGAATTTTTGTAGGGATTATCAAATTTTTAAATCTACTATTGCTTTATTTACAAATTCATTAAATTTATATTGTTCAAATGACTTTGATAACATAAAAATCTCCTTTTTATTTTTTTATCTCCATTGTGAAATTTCTTAAGATTCACGTTTCAAATATTAAAATACTAAGTTCCTCTAGTATTTGATGTACACTAATAAACCATTTTCTATTATACAATAAATACCGCTAATAAGCTATAAAAAAACAATTAAAAAAGTTAGCTTAATCATTAATTTAAACACTAAGCTAACCTTTTTATTATCTTAATTATTTTATTATTTCAATACCTGAACTTGTGCCCAAACGCTCTGCACCTAATTCAACATATTTTTTTCAGCAGTTTCTTTTATCTTTTACACCACCGCTAGCTTTTTACTTTTGCGTTGTCTCCTACAACACTTTTTCATAAAGCTTAACATCTTCAAATGTTGCACCACCTGTACCAAACCCAGTTGAAGTTTTAACAAAATCAGCTTTTCGCCTTCAATGATAATTCACAAGCCTTAACTTTTTCTTCATCACTAAGGTAGCATGTTTCTATTATAACTTTCAAAACATTTTTTTCCTATAGCTTCTTTTTATTTGACAGATTTCTTCTTCAACATATCCATATTCTCCATCTTGCAACTTAGCGACATTTATAACCATGTCAATCTCACTAGCACCATTTTCTGTGCTTCTTTCGATTCAAAAAACTTTAGCTGCTGTTGTCATTGCTCCTAGCAGAATCCAACTACAGCTGCAACTTTCACACCTGTTCCTTCCAAGTATTTTTAGCATCTTTCACATAGCAACCATTGACACAAACACTATAAAACTTATATTCAGCCGCTTCTGCACATAATTTTTCTATATCTTTTGACTTGCTGTTGCTTTTAATATAGTATGATCAATGTATTTATTTAATTCCATATTTCTACCTCTATTCTATTATTTCTAAAATATTTTTATACCTTTTTGTTCTTTAGAACCAACGACATATGCATCTATAATCATAGCCCTGCTTTGTTCTATATTTTTATCATCATTATAATGAATCTCTGCTATTAGGTCACCTTTTTACTAGATCTCCTACTTTTTTTCTTTAGTAATATTCCTACTGCATGGTCTATTTTCATCTTCTTTCGTTGCGCGCCCAGCACCTATAACCATAGCGAGCCTTACCTATTTCCTCAGCCTTAATTTTTCTACAAAACCATCTTTAGTTGAATAAACTTCAATTATTGATTTTGGTTCTGGTAATAACTTATAGTTATTAACTACCTGTCCATCTCCACCACTAAGCTCTATAAAGTCTTTTAAAATTTCTAAAGGCCTTTCCCATTTTTATTACTTCATCTATTTTTTCGCTAGCCTCTTCAAAAGTCTCAACTTCACCTTTATATTTAAGTGCAATATAAACAATTTCATAAACAACTTCTTTTAAATCAGCCGACCAATGACCTTTTTAGCGCCTCGATACCTTCTATTATCTCATTAGCATTACCTATATTATATCCTAATGGTTCATCCATATTAGTAAGAACAGCAATAGTTTTTCTACCAACACTATTACCTATCTCAACCATTCGACGAGATAATTCACGTGCATCTTCTATAGTCTTCATAAAAGCACCATCACCTACTTTAACATCAAGTATTATTAAGTTGGATTGTATGGCTAACTTTTTACTCATAATACTGCTGGCTATTAACGGAATACTATCTACTGTTGCTGTAACATCACGTAACGCATAAATTTTTATCCAATGGTACAATGTTATCACTGTATCCCATAAGTCCAACTCCTGTTTTACCTGCTACTTCTACCAATCTCTTCTTTTCGTTAAGCTAAACTTGAAATTTTCTATTGATTCAAATTTGTCAATAGTTCCTCCTGATGACCAAGCCCTTTTCCAGAAAGTTTAGCTGTAGCCATTCCTAAAAGCTGCTAAAATTGGTCCTAAGACAACTGTAACTTTGTCACCAACTCCTCCAGTAGAATGTTTATCAACTAAGTAATAATCAAGATTATCAAAAGTAATTATGTCCCTGAATTACGCATTTTCAATGTAAAAATACGTTAACTCTTCTTTTTGTCATATTGTTAAAATACACAGCCATTAAAAAGCACTCATTTGATAATCAGGGGATAATTCCTGCTAAATAACCCTCTAATAGAAAATCTATTTCTTCTTTAGTTAGTTCTTGCCTTTTCTTTTTATCTATAATATCGACAGCTCTCATAGTAATCTCCTTTTATTTTTAACGACTATAATTATATAACTCTACTCCTCTAAATTCTTATTATACTTTCTGCTAAAAATAAAATATGTTTTTATATATAATCTATTATTTCTTTTATACTCATATCCTAAACTATAATTAACAATCTTTACAATAATATTTTGTCATTCCATACTTATCGATTTCTAAAAATATGTTATCAGATATCTTTATAATCTGTAAAAATTTCTTTTCTTTCAGAAAAACTTATTTAATTCTTCTTTCATGCTATAGATTATCTTATCACGAATAAAGTACATTTTATATCCTAATAATGTTAAACTGTAATTTTTATATTTGAATAAAATTTTTAAATAAAAATAAAAAAATATAATTAATAAGAACGCTAATTTAAAACTAAAAATACAGCTTTTCATTTATAATTAAAAATGTCATAATAATCATTAAAACCAAGTATCCATAATCGATTCCTCGTTGTTTTTAATTCTTTATTTGAGCATACAAAAATATCACTAGGGTCTAGAAAGCACATTAATAAAAGTAGTGAAAAAAATAGAATATAAAATAAGAACTAAAGCATAGTATTGTATCTATCGGATCCTGTTTTATTATAGTATAAATTAACAGGACAAAAATAAAGAGGTATAAATGAATATATACAATAACTTATATAGTTAAAAGTTTTTCTTCATAATTATACCTCTAATTTTTTTATCTTTTTACTTTTTGGTTTTGACAAAATTTCCGAAAAATTATATCATTAACAATTTTTCTTTATCGATAATTTTAGAGTTTGAATATATCTCTTTTTCTCTATCTACTATTACACGAGTATTTTTTAGGTCTATTTTTAAATTCATTCGAGCGCTTAATTTCTTGAGAACTTTTCTCTGAAACTTTTGGGATTTTTCTTTAGCTTTTCTGGTTTTTTTGGGTATTTTGTTTTTGATTACCATCTTTCATTTTATCTAGAACAAAAAAGAAATTAAACGCAATTAATGCAAAAATATTGCCGTATTCATACTTTACCACCTTGTTTCCTATTCAAGTATTCTTTTTGCAATTAAACCTCTTACCAGATTTTCTCTAGAAAATTCTAATCTAGGTATATTATTTTGTTCAAATGTTTTGTTTGTCTGAAATTTCGCTGTTGATTGAATTTACTTCTTCCTTTATTATAATTGTCATTATAATATTTTTGATATTCGTTAATAGTATTTGTTTATCTGTCCTATTTTCATTCTATTAGAAACTATATTTTTTTCAGCGCTTGAGCTTTTTGTTGTATTAATTCACGCGAAGGTTTCATTTCACTTGATTTACTATACACACTAGACGTTACTTCTTGTTGCATCGGCACTTTCTTGTTTGTTTCGTATCCCGTATCCATAGATTCCTTTTATACGTCGCATTTCTTCAACAGCTCTTAATGCGAGCTTCTCTTGCACGTTCTAGTTCCATCTGTTTGGAATTATCTAAATTTTTTTATGATATTTTTACTATCTGAAGCAAAAACTGTAATAAAAATAACTAAAAATATGATAACTATAATTGGTACGGCAAAAATTATAAAATGTCATTTTAGCCCCTCCTTTATTTAGTTATTATTTTTCTTGTGTTTCTGGTTGAGACATACGTTTGATTGAATCTCTCATTCCTGTATCCGCTTCTAAGTTTTTATAATTCATATAATCCATAACACCTAAGTTCCCATCTTGGAATGCTTTTTGCCATAGCAAGTGGTAACTGTGCTTCTGCTTCTACTACTTTTGCGCGCATTTCTTGAATTCTTGCTTTCATTTCTTGTTCAGCTGCTACCGCCATTGCACGACGTTGTTCAGCTTTAGCTTGTGCGATGTTTTTATCAGCAATAGCTTGTTCTGTTTGTAAAGTTTGCACCAATGTTTTGACCGATGTCTACATCTAAAATGTCAATCGATAAGATTTCAAATGCAGTACCTGCATCAAGACCTTTATCAAGAATTGTTTTAGAAATTCTATCTGGATTTTCTAATACTACTGTATGTGATTCAGATGACCCGATAGTTGATACAATACCTTCACCTACACGAGCGATAACTGTTTCTTCCCCAGCTCCCCCAACAAGTCTTTCAATATTTGCACGAACTGTAATACGAGCTTTGGCCTTGACCTCAATCCCGTTGATAGCTACCCCTGCAATATAAGGTGTTTCTATAACTTTCGGGTTAACGCTCATTTGAACGGCTTGGAGCACATCACGTCCTGCTAAATCAATAGCGGCACATCGTTCAAATGTTAAGCTTACTATATTTGCACGGTGTGCAGCAATAAGAGCATTAATAACTCTATCTACATTCCCTCCAGCTAAATAGTGACTTTCTAGCTGATTTATTGTTACAGCTAATCCCGCTTTATGAGCTTTAATCATCGGATTAATTACTCTACTTGGAATAACACGTCTTAAACGCATACCAACAAGTGTAAAGATACTAACTTTAACACCAGCTGCTATAGCACTAATCCAAAGTCCAAGCGGAAAGAAAGTGAAAAATATTGATAATACAATTAGTACTACCACTAAAAATTATACCTGTGAAAACTAATTCTGGCATAACATCTCCTCCTTTAAATTATTAAATTTTTACAACTATACGCATACCTTCGACACGTATAACTTCAATTTCATTACCTTTTTCTACAAAAATCCCCATCTGTAACTACATCAAATTTTTACATTATTTAGAGCTGCTACTCCCGCTGGACGAAGGTCAGTATATGCTAGCAATTTTTTTACCAATTAAATCTACTCGGCTCTCACTTGCAACATAACCTTCTTCTGTAGAAATTGCATCATTCAACACTAGTTGATTTAAAAAAAGCTAATTTTTTTATTTAACATTTTTTTCTATTAAATAAATATAAACCTACGCCTAACATAAATGATACAATTATGATGAATGCAATATTATAAGTTGATTCATTAACATAAATTATTGCATAAATCAAGGTAATTATACCTACAGTCCCAACTATTCCTCCTGGTATAAACATTTCCAAGCCAATAAGTGCTATTCCTCCAAGGAAAAAGAACAAATACAAAAAATACTTAACCCCTGTTGAATAAGAATGTAAAAGCAATATATATTGCCAAACTTAGAATGGAAAAGTACTCCCATAAAAAATTAAATTTTTTTGAGAATAGTTGTTGACAAAATGTAAGTGACATTAAGATTAAAATAATCCAATCAAGGTACAAATATAAATTTGCCATTTAATCACCTCATTTTTATATATTCTTTTTCTAAATAAGTTAGTAACTCATTTCTCGTAAAAATATTTCCATGTCCTGGAATTGCATACTCGAAATCAATTTTACTAATCTTATCGATATAATCGTGAAGTTTGATTTTATTATAACTCATTGGCTGTGTATAATAATTTTTAGCATGACTATCTCCTAAAAAAATAATACCTTTTCGTCAGCAATATAAATTAAAAATGCATCATCAGAATGCGAATTATCGCTACTGAAACAAGTTATCTTTATTCCTCCCAAGTTAAGATTAAAATCTGCACTTTTTAGGCATATCTGGAATTTTTATTTTTATTTCATAATTCTCATAGACTTTTTTTAGCACATCTGCGCTATATTTTTATTTCAGTTCCCACTTCCACTCTTTTATATAAGCTTTCGTCATCCCATTTTAACTTAGATAATTCTATTAGAGAATCTTTTGCTCGTTCTGTAGAAATCACTGGAATATCTAAGTATCCTGCACCAAAAACTATGATCCCAATGATGATGCGTAAGAATAACATAACTTGGTTTTTGGCAAAGAATTTTTCCTCAAGTTCTTTTTAGAAACTCCGCTACTTGGCTTGGACCATTGCCCGCATCAAGCATAACAGAAAAATTTTCTCCCTTTACATATCCAATGGTTGGTTCCAAATACATATAACGTTGTTTTGTGTAATAAAGCTTTTCTGAGAATTTAATTAGCATCCTTTTTTACTTCCTTTTGATTATAGATATATTATAGCATAATTAATAATTATTTACAAACTTGTCTTCTTACATAAAACAGCTGTAAAAGAGCATTTAAAGACACTTTTTACAGCTGTTTTTATTTTATAATATAATATTCTAGAATAGTGCTAATGCTACTAAATAAAGATAGTAAAAATAACAATCCTATAGCCAACACTACAAACATTGCATAAACTAACCAAGTTACTAGATATAAAGTATATCCTAATGCTTTAACAATATTGGTTATGCTCAACCATAAATGTCTACCTATCGCTAGAAGTATAGATATTACACCACCATTATAAACTTCTTCTTGGTTGTCTAAATCACCAAATTTAAATACTGACTTTAATTTCATCATAATTATCGCCTCCCAAGATATTTTTTTTCTCTACACCATTATTATACTATATAAATCTTTATACTAGCAAATAATTATAATTAACTTTTATAAGAAAAATTAAAAAAATTAATTTCGCTGACTAATATATAAAAATACTAGAGTATTTCTACTCTAGCAATAGTATGGAGATGGCGGGATTTGAACCCGCGTCCAAGAAAAACCTCCCTTAGCTTCTACATGTTTAGTTTACCTATTAAATTTAATTTTTTTCACTTAAGCCGATAAACGGGCAATGAAAAACGAGTTTGATTATTCTCTTATTTACCACTACAAACGGAAGTGATAAATCGTAGACTGCTATTAATGAACCGATTAGCTTTGCCACAGTCGAACAAAGTAATCAGCCTTTAGCTATTAAGCTGCTAAAGCGTAATTTGTTTTTTTCGCCAGTTATATTTAACTGAGTGTGTTATTAAAGGAGCCAACCCTCCTACATGCCACCAAGAAGACTAGCATCCCTGTCGAATCCTAAACATCCCCGTTTTGATGATGAATTTATTTTTACCATAAAATTTACATTATGTAAAATTTAAAATTGTATGGTATAATCAAGTTGAATTAAAAAAATTAGGAGGTAAATATGCAAACACTTATTAATGAACTTCGTCCCAAAAAAATTACTGATATAATTGGACAACAACATCTTATTGGAAAAAAATAAAGTTCTAACAAAAAAATAGTAGAAAGCAAAAAATGTTTTTCATTTATTTTATATGGACCTCCTGGTACGGGTAAAACTTCAATAGCAAAATGCATTAGCTAATGAATTAGATTATAAATTCAAAATATTGAATGCTGTAAACTGTTCTAAAAAGGATTTAACTACGGTCATTGAAGAATCTAAACGATTTAAAAAAAGTTCTTTTTACTTTTTAGATGAATTCCATAGATTGACAAAAACCTATGCAGGATATTCTTCTTCCTGAAATTGAATATGATAATATTTATGTTATCGGTTGTACTACCAACAACCCTTATCATACTGTTAATCCTGCTATAAGATCTCGCCTTATGATTTTTTTGAACTAAAAACAAATTAATGAAGATGATATTTTACAATTATCTAAAGAAAATAGCAAAAAAATAACGAAATATTTTCTAAAAAAATCTTTCTATTGATGATGATGTCTTTAAAGCTATCGCACTTAATTCATCAGGTGATTTAAGATTTTCACTAATACATTTGAAATTTTTATATAACTTATCCAACGAGGGTGAACATATAACAAAGGAAAAAAACTTCGAGGTTTATCACTAGGAAAAATTCAAAAACTATGATAAAGATGGCGACGCTTTTTATGATATTATTAGTGCCTTTCAAAAGTCTATTCGAGGAGTGATGTTGATGCATCGTTATATTACCTCGCATTACTAATTGACAGTGGTGATTTAGATACTATTTATCGTAGAATGACAGTTATAGCCTATGAAGATATCGGGCTTGCAAATCCCAATATTGGTCCATTCGTTCATGCTGCGGTAGAAAGTGCAAAAATGCTGGGTCTTCCTGAAGCTCGTATTCCTTTAGCAAATGCTGTTATTCAATTGGCACTTTCGATAAAAATCAAACAGTGCAATTATGGCAATCGATAATGCCTTAGCTGAAACAAATCGCAATCCTAAGTTTATTATTCCAGACCACTTACGTGATAGTCATTACTCTGGAGCAGAAAAAAACTTAATCGTGGAGTCGGCTATAGATATCCCCACTCTTATCCGAATGGCTATGTAAAACAGCAATATTTACCTGATAACTTGGTAGATTCTTCATTTTACACGCCGAAAACAAATAATAAAAACGAGCAAAAATCTTAGTGCCTATAAGAAATTTATTGATAATTAAAAATAATTTTTATTAAACATATTAGCACATTCCTATATATATGTTAGTCATAAAATTTATGACTAACGTTTTTACTATTCTCCTAGAACTTTAACTTCACATTCTAGTTTAACGCCAGAATGTTTAAATACTTCTTCTTGAACTTTTTTTATTAAATTTTTTTATAATCTTCACAAGTAGCATTATTTATATTCACCATAAATCCAGCATGTTTTGTTGAAACCTGAGCTCCTCCGATAGTTAATCCTTGAAGACCAGCATCTTGAATTAATTTCCCTGCAAAATAACCAACCGGTCTTTTTGAAAACAGAACCACATGAAGGATACTCTAATGGTTGCTTTTTCTTCACGCATTTTATTCAATTCATTAACTCTAGCTATTATTTCTTCTTTGTTTCCATCTATCATTTTAAAAGTAAACTTTAGAAATAATCTCTCCTGTTTCTTGAATTACAGAATATCTATAAGAAAAAAATTCATATCCTCATTAGAATACACTTTCTTATTACCTTTTTATATCAAAACACTTCTACTTTTTCTACTACTTCTTTCATTTCACCACCATAAGCTCCAGCGTTCATAAAAAAATCGCACCACCTACACTACCAGGTATACCGCATGAAAAATTCAAGATTAGTCAAACTATTTTCTATACAAAAAAATCAGTAAGTTCTTTCAATGTTGTTCCTGCATAGCATGATAATATATTTTCCTCTGATAATTCTATATTATTCATATCACTAGTTATAACAACAATTCCACTTATTCCAGTATCAGAAATTAAAACATTAGATCCATTTCCTAAAAATAGTCAATTCTATTTTTGTGGTCATAACTATATTTGATTATATTCTGAAAATCTTCTTCTGTTTTTACACGTACTAAAAACCTCAGCATTGCCTCCCGTTTTAGTAAAACTGTATTTTTTTAGCGGTTCATTAAATAATACTTCACTATTACGAACAACACTTTCTATACCATGTGCTTTTAATCATCTATTTCTACCTTCTTTAACATTTTATTTATAAACTCTAATTTTTTTATTTGAGTAATCTTTAAACGTATATTCTTTATTAATAAGTTTAAATTCATTATACTCAGCCTTTAATTCCTCTTTTTCAAAAACCTTTTTTTAATTTTTAAAAAAATCGTTATGTATTTCTGTCCCGCGTTGAACTACATATAATATTACATCATAGTTCATAGAAAAAAATAGTCTGTAAGTCTCGCATACTTGATTACACCCTTAGTACCATTATGAGCTATTCTATGATAACTTATATTATTTAATCTTTTTTTCGTCAAATGTTGTTATCTCATGTAAATTTTTCTACAACAACAAGTATATCAACTATTTTTTTCTCCCAATAACATCTGTTGTACTTGTTGCTCCGATATGGATAAATTCACATTTGGGCATTTTAGGAATTTCTCTTATTTTTATCTCATCATCGAATATTTTTAATGTATTTTTTTGTTTTCTATAATTTCTTCAATACTAACAGTTCTCTTATTCATACTAAATCCTATCATAAAATTTAACACTTTTTATTATTATAGACGTTATTCGATATAAAGTAAAGTTTATAGTTAAATTTTAATACAATTATCAAGTTTTATTTTAATACTTATCTACCTACAGTCGCTATAACAAAAAGCAGTCTACTTGGTGATCGTTTATCATTCCTATCGCTTGCATATAGCTGTATATGATTGTACTTCCTACAAAAAGTAAATCCTCTTTTTTTCATATCCTTGCTTATTTTATCTGATAATTCAGTATTACTAGGCGCATCTTTATAAGATTTCAGATTTGAACTAAGTGTTTTTAAAAATCTGTAAATTGCCAAATGTAGTTGTCGAAAGTTCCAAATTCTTCTCTTACTTTCAAAAAGGCTAATGCATTTTTCTCACACCATATATTTTTAACTTATTTCTAATAATACCCTCATCTTCTAGTAAAGAGTTTAAAATAGTCATCGCTATAATTCGCGCAAATATTATAGTCAAAATTATCAAAAAGCTTTTCTAAAATTTTCTCGTTTTTAGAATTAATGACCAACTAAGTCCAGCCTGCATTCCCTTCTAAAAATTAAATACTCAAATAACTCTCTTTCATCATGAGTTTTTCTTCCCCATTCAGTATCGTGATATTTTGTATCTAACTCTCCTTTTACCCATGGGCATCTAATCTTTGTCATTAGTTTCCTCCATATTTTTCTTTTTACTAGATTTATCATATCTCTAATACGACGAATACTGTAACGCTCTTTTTTTATCTATTTCTAAAAAGAACCCATCTTTAGCAATAATTCTCACATCTTTATGTGGCATCAAGGCAACAAATAATTCTTTTCCTTTTTAATTTATTTACTATATCTTTTTCAAAAGTTACAATTACTTTGTTTGCAAGTTCTTTAACACTTGTAACTCTCGACTCTTTTTGCTTTAACTTTTTAAGTAACAAATATCAATTAAATTAGTAACCTCTGTGCCAAAATCAGAAAATCTATCAATTAAATCTTCTACTATACTATCAATCTCCTCATCAGTAATAACGCTATTTAATCGTTTATAAAAAATCTATTTTGTCTGCATCACTACTAATATATTCTTTTGGAATAAATGCATCTACATTTAATTTAATCTCAAAAATCATCATTTTCTGCTTCGAAAAAGATCTTTTTGAAGTTTTGGAGCAGATTCTTTTTATTATATTTTTCATAATACTCTGCATCTTGTGTTTTTATCTTGTTCCAAAAATAGGTTCTAAGATTCCTTTTTTTATTTGAATCTCTTGCTCTAACATTTGTGAATATAATGTATACCCTACAGAGTCAATAAATCCATGTTGACGTCCACCAAGAACATCTCCAGCTCCTCAATTGATAAATCTTGCATAGCAATCTTTAAATCCACTTCCTAAAGTTGTAAAATTTCTTTAATTGCTGATAATCTTTTCTCAGAGTTTTCTGTAAGAGCTTTGAATGGCTGGTACATTAAATAAGCATATGCTTCTCTACTGCTTCTTCCTACACGTCCACGAAGTTGGTATAGCTGACTAAGACCAAAACGATCTGCATCTTCTACAATAAGTGTGTTGACATTAGAAATATCAATTCCTGTTTCTATTATTGTAGTTGTAATTAATAAATCATATTTTCTATCAATTACATCCGACATAATGCTCTCAAGTTCACGTTGTGTCATTCTACCATGTGCGTATGCGATATTTATATCTGGTAATAATCTTTTTCAACTCCAAATATTTTTTTCATCTATGCTATCTACTCTATTATAAACATAAAATACCTGCCCACCGAGAAACTTCATTCATAATCGCTTCTTTAACTATCATGTTATTTTTGCGCGTAACAAAAAGTCTGAATCGGTTGTCGTTCACTTGGTGGGGTTTCTATTACTGACAAGTCACGAATACCTATCAAACTCATATGTAATGTTCTTGGTATTGGTGTTGCACTTAGTGTCAGAACATCAATCGTATTTTTTTAAGTGTTTTATCTTCTCTTTTGTGTTTAACACCAAAGCGTTGCTCTTCATCAATAATCAATAAACCTAAATCTTTATATTTAAATTTATCATTAAGAAGTTTATGTGTTCCGATAATAATATCAATTTTCCCTTCTCGTAATCTTTTGCAAATTTCTGTAATATCTTTTGCACTTTTGAAACGACTAACTACCTCTATATTAACAGGAAAGTTTGCAAAACGATTAACAAAAATTTTTCATAGTGCTGCTCAGCTAGAAGTGTTGTTGGTACTAAAACTGCTACTTGCTTTGCATCCATAACTGCTTTAAACGCAACACGCATGGCAACTTCAGTTTTCCCAAAACCTACATCTCCACATAAGAGCCTGTCCATTGGACGTTGTTTTTCCATATCACGTTTTATTTCTTCAGTTGCTTTTAATTGATCATCGGTAGGTATAAAAAGAAAAGTCATCTTCAAATTCTTGTTGTAGCTACTATCAAAACTATATGCATAACCTGAACTTAATTCACGTTTTATATACAATTTAATCAAGTCTTCCGAAATATCTTCAATTTCACGACGAACTTTATTTTTTTACTTGTTGCCATTTTTAGTTCCAAGTTTTGTTTTAGTTGTGGTTTTCTGTTATCTGTTGAAGCAGTATATTTTTTTGAATATAATTCATATTGTTAATATCAACATAAATAACATCTCCACCATCATAAACTATTTTTTTAAAAAAATCTTTATGCACTCCGTTGACTTCGATATTCTCTATTCCCTCATAAAGACCAATACCGTGGCTTATATGAACAATATAATCACCAATATTTAATTCTTGATAATTTCTTATTTTTTTCAGAATTTGTATATTTAAATTTTACACGACGTTTTTTTCGTTCTTCTTCTGTAAATAATTCACGCGGTGTTAATAAAAAAATATTTTATTTTTTTTTATCTTCAAAACCTTTTCAAATGGTATTTATTAACATCAATAAAAAATCTTCCCATTTTTTTATTCCGTAATAAATATCATCATAAAAATAATTATCAAATAAAAATCTTTTCAACATAATCTCTTTGTTTTTGGGTATTTAAAGAAATTAAAACTTTATAATCATTATCTAACTTTTCTCTTATTTCTTTAGTTAAATATTCTTCATTAACATAATACACCAAGTCCGTAATATCTATATTATAGTTTTTCTCTATAATCTTTTTCGTTTTAATTTTTAAATTAGATAAATAGTACTTTCTCACTTTTTTTATTTTTGAATTTTTTTCAAATGCATTATCGTCAATAATATTTTTGGTGAATATATGTTCTATTAATTTCTTGTAAATTTGTTAAGAAATACTGACGTAAACTTTCAACTTTTTCTGTGATTTTTGTGATAATTATCAAAGAAAATAACAACATCCTCCGTAAAAATAATCTGCAATACTAAAAAGTATGTTCATATATTAGATTAGAAAAAAACTCTCTAGTTCACTAAAAATCACCCAGTAGCTCTATATATTTCTATTTTTTTCTTGTAAATAGTCACTAATATCCTTATAGTTTTTCCTCTTGTTTAAGTTTTCTCATCTTTCAATCGTTCTAATATTTTTGTTACGACAATATCTTTTTCTTCATTCGTTAAGAAAAAGTCATTCGTTGGATATACAGTCACATTTTCTACTTTTTCTAGAGATTTTTTTGCGTAATTTCATCAAAAGTACGAATACTATCTAACTCATCATCGAAAAAAATCCAAGCGTATAGGTTTTTCATTTAATGGACTAAAAATATCGACTATACTTCCTCTTTTCGAAAATTCTCCTACTACATCGACACTGTCAACACGATTATAACCCATATTAACTAGTTTTTTCTGCAAGTTCTCAAAAATTTATTACTGTCTCTAGATTAATTTCAAATGTAGTATTCAAAAAAATTTCTCAGGATCTTTTAATGTTCTGTAGCTTGCTTCAATAGGAATAATTATTATACTTGGAACTTTTTGAAACTAAGTTTTCTAGGACTTTTATAGAATTTTGTACTAAATCATTACTTTTAGCTGTGTGTCTTTTTAAAAATATCTATTTCTGGATAAATATATGTTTCTTTTTCTAATGTAGTAATCAATGAAAAAAAGTTCTTCTGCTTCCGCTTTATCTTGTGTAATTACAACAACATTCTTATTGCTTTTAACAAATTCATTATAAATTTCTAATGCTTTTTGTTGTTATATTTCTGTCCATAAATTCCAATATTATTAATTTTTTGTCATAATCAAAAATCTACTATCTTCAACAATTCTTGTTTTAACATGCTCTCTCCTTATCTTTCCATGACAAAGAGCAGGACTCAAAACAAGTTTCCTACTCATTTTTTTATCACTGCTTTTTATACTAATTATATTTATTCATTAATTCTACAAAAACTCATTTTTTTGAAAAAAATCTTCTATACAATTTATACTCTTTGAGTAAATCTTTTCAATATCTATCATTTCATCTTTAGAAAAATCTTCCTAGCACATAATCTACTACTTTCATAGGTGGAGTTGGTCTATCTATTCCTATTTTTTTAAACGATTGAAATTTTTTTCAGTTCCAAGGTGACTTATAATACTCTTTGAGACCATTATGACCACCGCTACTTCCTTTTAGCTTTTTAATTTAAAAGTTAGCTGTCTTTTGTATCTAAATCATCATAGATTACTAGAATGTCTTCTATGTCAATTTCAAAATAGTCATAAAAATTTTCTTAACGCTTCACCTGAAAGGTTCATGTAAGTTGTCGGTTTTTATAAGTAAATATTTAATTCCATTGTAGTACGTTATTGCATAATCAGCATTAAATTTATTTTTATCAAAATTTATATTCCACGCTTTTTGCAAGCTCGTCTAAAAATCATGAAACCTATATTATGTCTTGTATTTTCATATTGTTTCCCTGGATTTCCTAATCCTACTATTAATTTCATTTGTTGCCCTCTTTCAATATATATTTTTACTATCGACTTTATTAGAACTACTTAAAGAAGGCAACGAACTCGTTGCCTCCTTTTATTTTTTTATTTTTTTAAAAATTATTCAAAAAGAACACTTACTGGTTCATTATGGTGTATTCTATAAATAGCCTTAGCTATTAAATCACCAACACATAGTGGAACCATTTTATCTAATTTTTCTCTTCAGGTATATCTATTGTATTAGCATATACTAATTCTTTAATTGGAGAATTTTCTATTCTTTCTAATGCTTGTCCACTTAATACCGCATGCGAACAGCTTGCATAAACTTCTTTTGCCCCTCTATCTTTGAGTGCTTGAGCACCTAAAGTAATTGTACCTGCTGTATCAATTATATCATCGATAAGAATGCAAATCTTCCCTTCGATATTTCCAACAATATTCATAACCTCAGCAACATTTGGTTTGGGTCTTCTCTTATCAATTATTGCAATAGGTGTATTAAGAGCATCAGCTAATTTTCTTGCACGAGTAACTCCTCCATGATCTGGTGATACTACAACTACTTCTTCCATATTAGAAAGTTTGCCTTTGAAGTATTCAGCAATAATAGGCACTGCCATCAAGTGATCTACTGGAATATCAAAGAATCCTTGAATTTGTAATGCATGAAGATCTAAAGCAATAATTCGATTTGCTCCTGCAGTTTCTAATAAGTTTGCCACTAATTTTGCTGTAATTGGTTCACGACTTCTCGCTTTTCTATCTTGACGTGCATACCCATAATAAGGTATTACAACGTTAATAGTATCTACAGAGGCACGTTTTAATGCATCAATCATAATCAATAGGGTCATTAAGTTGTCATTTACAGGACCACTAGTAGATTGAATAACAAAAACTTCACATCCACGTACGCTTTCCTCTATATTAATAGAAACCTCTCCGTCACTAAATTTTTTAACACTACATTTACTTAGCTCTACTCCTAGTGACTTTTGCTACTTGTTTCGCTAATGGAATATTAGAGTTCAATGAAAACAGCTTCAATGGTTTATCTACAAGCATATTAAATTTTCTCCTTAAAATTTTTGGTTCGATAGTAATACAGACGTATTCCGCTTATTATTATAGCATAAATATTTTCTAATTTCTACTAAATTTAGGCCAGTAACACTAAAAAAATAAGAAAGTTTTAAAAATATATTAACTACGTTCATTATATATTTACACAAAACAGAAAATTATGTGAAATTACTTTTTATTTTTGCTTTTTCTTAAAGTATATGCTATTATATTGAATTATAAGGTAAAGAATATAATTGTATTTATCAATTAGTACAATTTCTATTTTTTTAATTATATAGTAATATAGTATAAAAAAATGATACCTCTTCTTTTCCTTACAAATTATTTATAAAGGAGTGTTTTTATGGATAAAATTTTTGAACTTATTGAAAAAGAACAACACAGACAAAAATACGAATATCGAGCTTATAGCTAGTGAAAAACTTTGTATCGCAAGATATTTTTAAAAAGCTACTGGAAGTATATTAACTAACAAATACGCTGAAGGTTATCCTGGTAAAAGATATTATGATGGGTGTGAGGTTGTTGATGAAATTGAAAGCTTAGCTATCGAGCGTCTTAAAGAATTATTTGGTGCAAAATTTGCTAACGTTCAAGCTCACTCAGGTTCTAGTGCTAACATCGCGGTGTATATGGCATTACTTTCTCCTGGTGATACTGTTTTAGGTATGAGTATGGATGCTGGCGGGCACTTAACTCATGGAAGCCGTGTAAACTTTTCTGGAAAGTTATATAATGTTGTATCTTACGGAGTAACAAAAGATACTCATACTATTAACTATAATGAAGTTTTAAAATTAGCCAAAGAACACCAACCTAAAATGATTATTGCTGGGGCTAGTGCCTACTCTCGTATAATTGACTTTGCTAAATTTAGAGAAATTGCTGATGAGGTAGGTGCATATCTTATGGTTGATATGGCTCATATCGCTGGGCTTGTGGCTACTGGTCTTCATCCTAGCCCTCTTCCTTATGCTGATGTTGTAACATCTACAACCCATAAAACTCTTAGAGGCCCACGTGGTGGAGTTATTTTTAACGAACAATGAAGAAATTGCAACAAAAATCAATAAAATGATTTTCCCCAGGGGCTAAGGTGGTCCATTAGAACATATCGTAGCTGCTAAAGCAATTTGCTTTGCAGAAGCATTAAAACCAGAATTTAAAAATCTATCAAGAACAAGTTCTAAAAAAACATTCAAGTAATGGTGAATACTTTTTAAAAGAAAAATAATATTCCTGTCATCAGTGACGGTAGTGATAACCACTTTATGTTTAATAGATACGTATTCTACTTATGGTGTAACTGGACATGACGCTAGCCTTTTTATTGAGTAAAGGCTAATATAACATGTAATAAAAAAATGGTATTCCTTTTGATACACTACCTCCTATGAAAACTAGTGGTCTTCGTTTAGGGAGCTCCCGCAATGACTACTAAAGGTTATATTGAAGAAGATTTTATAGAAATAACAGATATTATCTGTTCACTTCTTAAGAATGGAGAAGACTACTTAGAGGAAGCAAAAAGCTAGAGTGAACGCCCTGGTTTCAAAAGAAAGAAAAGAATTTAGATAATTATTAAACCGAAGATACATAATCTTCGGTTTTTATCAAATAAAAAAACGATTTCATTAAAAAAATAATAATTTTTCTAGGTTTGAGTTCTAAATCTTTTTGTGCAATTATAAGGGAAATATTCACTAAATACTGTTCAAAAATTGTAGTATATTTTTAAAAGTATAAACCTCTTTAAAGTATAAATATTTTTTTATATGAACGTTTTTAGCTCATTACTAACTACACTTTTTTTATTTCCCTTATTAATTAGTTGAAGAAGTGTCCTTAAAAATTCACCTATAAAGTAGAGTTTTTCTTGTTATATCTTTAGTTCACTAAAGTAAATGATTAAAATAAAAGACTTACTCTTCTAGCTATTTTACCCAAATCGCTCTAGCTTTTTTTACCATATCTTTATTAATAATTATAGAAAATGTATTTTTATTTTCTTAGTTGATTTTATCAGACTTTCATGATATATTTTTAGTTAACAAGTATATACTTAATAAATAAACTAATATATAACCAAAGATATTAGTTTTAGGAAAAATAAAAAAACATTTAAGTTGCCTGCTTTAATCTTGTCTTTAGGAGTAATTTAATTATGAATAACAAATATTATGATGTAATAGGTTTAATAATCTTTCCTATTTTTATACTTTTTATATAAAAAATACATTAAATATAAGTATAAGTCAATATCACATAAAAACCTTTTATTATACTATACTTAATAATAATATTAACTATAATTATTAAAAAATTTATATACAAAGAAAAAAATAATAAAAGAAGATAATTAATCCACTTTTATTATCTAACTATTTCTTACCTTACAAATTATTTCTAATTAAGCAATACTATTTTTACCTTCTAACTAATATTCTATTAAATTTGTTCATTTTTTTATAATATTCTTATATCTATATTTATTTTTAAAAAATAAAGAGTTTTATATATATTTCTCTTTTTATATGTATATTTAAATTATAACATCGAAGTTATTACCACTATTATAAATCCACCTTTATATCTCTAAAAACCGTACATTACCTAAGGTAAATATAAAAAAAGAACTCAAGGTTAGATGTTTTTACGCTTGATTTTTATATTTTTTTTATTGACATAGTTCGGTTCTTGTGGTATATTTATTAAACTTACAAGGAGATATAAACATATGACTATAAAAAAATATTTTTTTAAAGCATCTCTTTTTCATAGCATTCACTACGGAAAAAAATCGAATTTTTAAAAAGATGCTGTCATCACAGTATTAGAAAATGGAATTATTAATGAAGTTATAAAAAATAATGATCCTAATTATGTGGAAAAATTAACTGAATATTCTTCTCATCAAAATTTTTTTATGATTTTGGGGACAAAAATACTTTTACCAGGATTTATAGATTTACATATCCATGCTCCTCAATGGCCACAAGCAGGATTAGCACTTGATGATGAACTTAGTGGTTGGTTAGATAATTTCACCTTCCCTTTAGAAGCTAAATACGAAGACGTTAATTATGCAAAAGAAGTTTATACCGATTTAGTAAAAAAACTCTGCTTGCTAACGGAACTACATCTGCTATGTATTTTCGGTACTATCCATAACGAAGCAACACTTGAACTTGCAAAAATTTGCGCTGACCTTGGTCAACGTGGGTTCGTCGGAAAAGTCGTTATGGATGATAAAACTATGAACCCAAATTTTTATCGCGATTATTCAACGAAAGAAGCATTAAAAAAATACTGAACAATTCATAAAGGATGTTACAGCATTAGGGAAAAAAACGTGCCTCAAGGTGTCTATCCAGTCATTACACCACGCTTTGTTCCTAGTTGTACTGATGAAGCACTAAAAAGGATTGGGTGTTTTAGCCAAAAAAATATAATACTTACATTCAAAGTCATTGTAGTGAGAGTGATTGGGAACATAATTTTGTTTCTGAAAGATTTGGTCGTCGTGATACTGAAGTATTGGCTAGTTTTGGTCTTTTAACCGACAAAGCAGTTATGGCTCATGGAAATTTTATTAACAGTAGAGATGCAAAAATTTTCTCACATAATCACTCATCTGTTTGTCACTGTCCTATTTCAAACTCATACTTCGCTAACGCCGTTCTACCAGTAAACAAACTTAAAAATGAAGGTGTAAATATTTGTTTAGGAACTGATATATCGGGTGGTTTTTCTCCAAGTTTATATGATAATATCAAACAAACCGTTATGTCTAGTCGCCTATTAAATGATGGAGTTGATAATAATCTACCTTCTAATCAACGTGGGATTAACAACTCAAAAGTATCTATTTTTTTGAAGCATTTTATCTTGCAACTCACGGCGGTGGAAAAAGCACTCAAACTTCCGCTTGGTATATTTAAAAAGGGTTACATTTGCGATTTTTCAAGTTATTGATATAAAGCACACCAAATAATAAACTACCCTAATTACCTAGATAATGAAGAAGATAAACATTTACTACAAAAAAATACTTTATCTTTCTACAAAAGAAAATATTCGTGAAGTTTGGATTCAAGGTAAAAGAGTTTTTAAAAAATAATTAATGTTATTTTAATCACTTTACAAAGTTAGTCTTTATTAATTACTATATTTAATTTTGTAAAATTTTAAAATTAAACTGAACGAGCAGTTATACTCGATTATTAAATAAATTTTTTTAAGAGTTTCATTTTTATGTCGAAGAAAAAAATAGACATCTTACCATTGGAGTTGATGAAGATATTCCATTTTCTCAATCCACAATTTTAGGGGTTACAACACGTTTTAGCAATGGACGTTTATGTACCACCATTTATTTTAGCAACCGCACTTGCATTATCACCTGGTGATGCTGCAGGGGCTTATCCAATCTACATTTTTAGGAGCCGGACTTGCCTCTTTAATTCAGGTTTTATTCTATCTTAGATTACCTGTCTGTCAAGGTCCATCTTTTTATACCGCTTGGAGCAATTATAGGAATCTATATGGGTTCTAAGAACCTGGGAACCGTTCTTGGCGCAAGCATCGTTGGAGCTATTTTAGTTATTATTCTTGGATATTCTGGTATTTATAAATATATCGTTAGAAATTTTTATACCTTCTATAGTTAGTGGTACTATTATTATGATTGTTGGATTAACACTTCTACCTTCTGCGTTTGTCAACAACATTTTACATTGAAGGAAATGGATTAACTATGAAACAAAAATATCTTACTTGCATTTATCACTGCAGCTTCATTAATTTTTCTTTTCATCTTTAGGAAATTATATAACAAGTAAGTTTAAAACGTATTTTCCAAATTTCTTCTGTTATTATTTCATTAGGAATAGGTACTTTCTGTGCTTATTTAATGGGTGGTTTTAGCACTCAGGCAATTAAAGATGCTAGTTTTTCTCAATGCCAAAAATTTTTATTTTTAGACTATGATATACATTTTGAAGCATCTGCAATTATTACTATGATTATTATTTATATGGTACTGCTTGCTGAAACAACCGGTACATGGTACGCAGTGAGCTCTGTTATGGTTAAAGCCTCTTAACGATACTCAAATCAACAGGGGAGTTATCGGTGAAGGTATTGGATGTCTTCTAGCTGCTTTAGTAGGAGCAACTCCAGTTACTGGTTACTCTACGAATGCTGGTATTATCTCTATTACCGGTGTCGCATAGTAGAAAAGTTTTTTTGTCGTTGCATCTGGTTGGTTTATTGTTCTATCATTCTTAGGGAAACTTTCAGCGATTATCAATTCTATACCTGCTGCTGTTATTGGTGGAGTTTTTGCAGTAGTATGTATTATTATTCTACTTAACGGGTTTAGAGTTGTTAAAAACCTTGACTTCTCTGAAAGAGAATTATATATTATCGGTGTTCCTTTAATGTTCACTATCGGATTATTATTTATCCCTGCTGGTCTTAAAGCTAGTGCACCACAATTTTTACAATATTTAATCGGTTCACCAATCGCAGTTGGCGCTATTGTGGCGATTATTATGAACAAACTTATACCAATAGAAAAATACTAATTAAACGTGAAGAGATGAATTTCAAACTCATCTCTTCTTCTTTTATTTTAGTTAAATATAGTATAATAATTTTAACAACAATAGAAATGGAGAATATCATGACTGAGAAAAAATGAACGTTGAAAGTTTCAATCTTGACCACACTAAAGTAGTTGCACCTTATATTCGCCTTGTTGGTGTTTATAGTGGAGAAAACGGGGATAAAATTTATAAATATGATATTAGATTTTTGTCAACCTAATAAGGAACATCTAAAAAATGCCAAGCCTACATTCACTTGAACATTTAATCGCTGAACTTATTAGAAATCATCTTGATAATGTTCTTGATTTTTGGGCCTATAGGGGTGCCAAACAGGATTCTATCTTTCTGTAATAAATAATAATAGCTATGAAGATATTGAAGAGGCCCTTGCTAAAACTTTAGAAGATGTTCTTGTAGCAACAGAAGTTCCTGCTTGTAATGAAGTACAATGTGGCTGGGCTGCTTCTCACTCTCTAGAAGGAGCGCAAGAAGAAGCGAAAAAAATTCTTAGAAAAACGTTCTGAATGGAAAAATGTTTTTCTAAATAAATACTAACTATAAAAAGTAATTACTTGAAACTCAGTAATTACTTCTTTAAAATTCATATTAATATATAGTCGTGCTGTACGCAAAACTATTATATTTGGTTATTTTTAATTTTTCTAACTAATGCAGCTCCTATTAACAATGTCATCCCTATTATTCCTGTTGTTTTTGTATTATCAATCCCTGTATTAGGTAATTTCTTGATATCAGTATTTTTAGGGTCTTTGTTTATTATCAAGTACCGGCTCGTTAATATTACTGTTAGTTTTGGCAATCTCTATCTTTTGGTACAACATTATTTACTACTCTTCCAACAACTGCAAACATACTAAAAGTGATTAATTTTAAACTCTACATTACCATTCACTATTTTAGAAGCAATCTTAACCAATGTTCCATCTTCTTGAACATGATATACGCTCACGTTATTAGCCCCAGAATTTGATAATGCTATACGGACTATTCTTTTCTTTTTCTAGATTCTCTATTTTGCCTTTTTTTCAAAATTTTTTTAAATCCAAAATTCGAACAGAAATTACTTCTCCTAATTTAGTTTTTTTATATTTTCTACTACATTAACATCATCAATCTCTGTTACACCAAGGTTCAATCCTTTTTAATCCAGCATTTCCAAAAATCAACTTGAACATCACCATTAATTAATAAATCACTAGGAATATTATCTTCTGGATATTCTTCTAATGCTGGTTGCACCACTTTTCTCCCTTAGAGTCTGTATATACAAAAAAACTGGAACTTTTATGATATCTTCTGTTTTATCACTATATATTACCTTAACTGTAACAAAGTTTTCACCTAATGCACTTAGTTTATCTTCTACCAACTCATAAACTACATTTTTAGGTAATTTTTCAGTATTAACTGCTTTTTAGTATAGTATCTATTGATAATTTTTTTCATCTTGTCTTACTTTGACTGTATTAGCTGTTATTAGTTCTGGTGTATATTTTTTTCTGATTCAGTAATATACTCAGGCAGTGCCTCTTGAACTAATGATTCACCTTTTTCAAGTGTAAATTTCATAAGGAACTACTACTCTATCTATAGTTTTGTCTGGATAAGTAACTTTTACAACGACATTTACTCTACCGATATTACCAAAAATTAGAAATACTTTCTACTTCTAATTTTTGTTTCTGCAGATAAGCCAGTTGTTGCTATTTTTGAATAACCTCTAACAAGTTTAAGTTTTTCACCTTGTTTCACATAATTTACTTTGTTTTCTTTTAATTGTGGATTATATTTCGCATAATCTAATAATTCTAAGGCCTCTTTTTTTAGCTATTAAATCTAATCCAAGATTAGCAATTTCTTTAGTTATAGCTGTTACCGTATTTATTGAAGCCAATTTATTATTTATAACCTCTTCAGCATCTTTTTAATTTATTAGATAATACTACTTTACTTTCCTTATACAATGCAGCTGACTTTTTCAGTTTTATCATTCAATTCGACTATAGCGTCAACTAAATTTTGTGCGGCATTAACTACTGAATTTAATTGCGCTTTGTTAGCTTCATTAACTAAAACTGGGCACATCAATCTCATTAGTTGTATTATCATCTAAATATAAAACTTTTAACCTTAGCATTTTTTTATTTCCTAAAGTTGATAAGTCTACTTTTCTCCAATAATGATAATGATATATTCACCGGTAGTTTCGTTTTATCAATTTTGTCAAAGATATCTTTATCCTTAAAGGCTCTCCCCATCATAATAGATACTGGTTTTTATCTATCAATGTTGGTAAAAACGTAGAGCTTAGTGTTCCTTTTTCTGGAGAAACAATCTTCAATTTTTTCAAATTAGGATCAATATATCCTACACCATCTACTCCTTGTCGCTTACCAAAATTAAAATCTTTATGGGAATTTATTCTTGATTCAAAATACGATGTTGAACTATGTTGACCAGCACTTTTTACCTATACTTTTTACATATTTGGGTTGTAAAAATCCTGGGATAACATTATCATTATCCGTATAATAGTTAGTAATTTTTCCCCTGATATCGCTAATTTATCTGTAAGGTCACTTTCTTTCTTCATTTCTCCACCACCAAAGAAATTAAATAACCCTGAATAAATTTTAGGAGCATTAAGGTATATGACCCTTTAAAAGCTTCCATTTTATCCTTTTCTGCTTGAGCTGTAGCACGTAGAGTTAAGTATCCTCCTAAAGAATGACCAGTAATATATAGATTTGTTATACTTTTATCATTTTTCAATGCTTTTTATTAAGTCTTTTTGTCGCTATACTCTGATTAGATTCATTTCCTAATACTAAAGCAGCATCTGCACGCATATCCCCTGATTGTTTTACGTTAGTTCCTTGAATTGCTAAAACTTGTATTGTACTATTTTTAAAAATGGATAATTAGCTTTTTGTTTCGAAATAGAACTGCATCTAAACCATTATCTTGATGAAAAAGTTTTTCTTTACAGTCCAGTATGGTGCCAATTCATTATGCATAAATTGAAATTCTTTTTTCTTAAGTGATGCCACATTTGTATTTGGATCTAAAAATACTTTTTATTTGATCGTCTTTTTCATATACAAGATTCATTAGTAAAGCCATATCTCTTGCTGATATATTCCAAAATAAGTTTATCCTTTATCCTCTTTATCGTTTTGACCGTCTCCATCAGTATCTGCTAATTTTGGATGAACATCATATCCCAAATAAGTCCTTCCATCTTTTTTTATAAATATATAGTTCATCTTTATTTAAAAATACCATCTCCATCATCATCACCATCTGGATTTAACACAGCATTTTTATAAATCAAACTATCATATTTTCCACCTTCTGAACCAATATACCCCTTCGATATTGCTTCAGCATAGTCAGAAGTTAAACGTGAAAGTATTTGTACACCTGGTTTTATATTTTCTACAATAACTTCTTTATCTTTTTCTGATTCTACTGTCTTTTCGTTATTTTTTTATTATATTAACTAATAAGTCTTTGATATTAGTACTATCTGTTGTACGTTTATCAAAAAACATTTAATGTTTTTCTGATGTACTAGGTTTTTCTTGAGCTTTTTACTAAATTAGAATCTGTTTCATTTTTAGTAATTTCTATATTTTTATTCTTTTCAACAACTTCTGTATTTTTCTTTTTTTATTTTCCCTTAGGCGCTAATGTAGAATCTACCTTCTCCACTGAAACTGGATTAACTGTTTCTTTAATCTCATTATCACTTGCTTGCGCATTACTACCTAGAAAAAAATAATTGCACCTATTGTTATTGATGCGATTCCTACTGTTAATTTTTATTCCATATTTTTAATATACCTGTTTTTTAAACATATATTTCTCCTTGAAAAAGCCAAATTCTTCATCTGTCTTCTTTCTTTCTTTTTAAAAATTTAACATTTTATTTTTATAAAAATCCACTCTTAACAAATGCAAAATCAATTTAACTTAATAAGTTATTTACATAGTAAGAATATTCTAATTATAAAAATAAAAAGTTATATTTTTACAACATTAAATAAATATTTAAAATACTATTTAAGGCTATATAAAAGTTTTCTTTTTCATGAAGTTTTATACATAGTTTTATATATTGTGTATATTAAATATCTCCTTCGTCCCACTGAGAAATTTGCTTTTACTTTCAATAATGACATATAGCGATATAAACTCCTATTGTTTTATCTAAACAAAAATAAATTTTTTTATATTATCTTACTATACTACTTACTCAAGAAAACTCTAATACTATAAAAATATGTTTTTCAAAAACTAAGAATAAGACAACTCTTATTCTTAGTTTTTATTAATATTTTGAAAACTAGGCTACGAATAGCATTTCTATCTAATTCAATTTCCACTTTTGGTGCAATTCTTAATTTTTACTGTTAGTGTCCCTACTTCTATGATTTCTCCATAGATTCCAGCAAAAGTAACAATTCTATCTCCTTCTTTTTAAAGAATCTTGAAGAAGTTTTTAATTCTTTATTTCTTTTAGATTGTGGTCTTATAATCATGAAATACATAAATCAAAAAAGAAACACAATCATTAATATATTAATGTATGAGACCTTGCATGTTATACCTCCATTTTTTTCTTTACTATATTATTCTACTATATTGACGTAGAAAAAAATAAACCATTTACTATAAATTTTTAGAAATTTTTAGGATTCTTCTCATTTAACCCATATTTTTCAAAAATTCTTCTTTAAAAATCTAGTAATCTATCTTCCATGATTGCCTGACGAATATCTTTCATCATATTAATTAAAAAGTGAATATTATGCGTTGTTGCAAGTCGTGCTCCAAAAATTTCATCTGCTTTAAATAAATGAGCGAAGATATGCTTTTGTATAATTCTTTACAACAATAACAAGAACACTCTGAATCTAATGGCGTGAAGTCTTCTGCATACTTAGCATTTTTATTACGACACGGCCCTGCGATGTCATACACGTACCATTTCTTGCAATACGCGTAGGTAAAACACAATCAAACATATCAATACCACGTAATACTCCTTCAAACAATGCATCTGGAGAACCAACTCCCATTAAATATCTTGCTTTGTTAGCAGGAAGTAATGGTGTTACATGCTCTAGCACTCGATACATTTCTTGCTTAGGTTCCCCTACTGACAAGCCTCCTATGGCATAGCCCGGGAAGTCCATACTGACTAAATCTTTAGCACTTTGTTCTCGCAAATCATTAAAACCTGCTCCTTGAACTATTCCAAAAATACTCTGCGTCTTTGGATTTTTATGTGCTTCTAAACATCTTTCTGCCCAACGACTTGTTCTTTCTACTGATTGTCTTATGTACTTATAATCATGATTAAAATCTGGACATTCATCAAATGCCATCATAATATCTGAACCTAAAGCATTTTTGAATATGCATAGCTTTTTCTGGTGATAAAAATAACTTTTTCTCCGGATAAGTGATTTTTTTAAAATGAACCCCTTCTTCCTCAATTTTTCTAAAGTCACTTAATGAAAATACTTGGAAACCACCAGAATCAGTTAAGATACTTCCATCCCAATTCATAAACTTATGTAACCCACCAGCTTTTTCAACAATCTTCTCCCCTGGTCTTAACCATAAAATGATATGTATTAGATAAAATTATATCTGCACCCATACTTTTGACTTCCTCAGGTGCCATAGTTTTTACAGTTGCTTGTGTTCCTACTGGCATAAATACTGGTGTTTCAAAGCTACCATGTGGTGTATGTACTATCCCTAGCCTTGCTCCAGATTGTTTGCAGGTCTTGATATGTTCATACCAAACTGCATTTTCTTTTACATCTCTCATCTTTTTGATAAATTCCTTTCTTAAACTATTATCATCGCATCGCCAAAACTAAAGAAGCGATATTTGTTTTCTACTGCTATTTTATACAAATCTAAAAATCTTTTCTCTTTCATAAAATGCACTTACAAGCATTATTAACGAAGATTTTGGTAAATGAAAATTTGTAATTAGTCCATCAACACATTTTAAATTTAAAACCTGGATAAATAAAAATATTTGTCCAACCAGATGCAGCTACTATTTTTGCCGTTATTATCTCTTGCGATTGTTTCTAGCGTTCTAGTAGTTGTTGTTCCAACAGAAAAATTCTACCATTATTTTTCTTTTGTTTTTATTAATAATCTCTGCAGTTTTTCATCTAATGTATAATATTCAGAATGCATATCGTGTTCTTCAATATTTTTCCACTGCAACCGGTCTAAATGTTCCAAGCCCTACATGTAAAGTTAAGTATGCAACATTAACTCCTTTAGCCTTAATTTTTATCTAACAATTCATTGGTAAAATGCAGTCCTGCTGTCAGAGCCGCTGAACTACCTACTTCTTTTTGAATATACCGTTTGATATCTTTCTTTATCTGTTAATCTTTCCTTTATATATGGAGGTAATGGCATCGTGCCAAGCTCATCAAACGTTCTTGAAAAAAATACCTTCGTATTTGAATTCAAAAATATCTAAAACCATCATCAAGTACTCTTGTACATATTGCCTCCATAATTCCATCACCAAATGAAACTACACTTCCTATTTTTTTATTCTTTTTGCTGGTTTTACTAGACATTTCCCAAATATTATCGACTTCATTTTTTTAATAATAATACTTCTATCGCTGCGCCTGTATCCTTTTTGTCCATACAGCCGTGCTGGCATTACTCTTGTATTATTAAGTACTAAGGTGTCACCTGCTTCAAAATAATCTATAATATCTGAAAAAGTTTTATGCTCGTAATTATTTTCTTTTTTGTCAATACAAAAGTAATTTACTAGTATCTCTTTTTAACAGAGGGGTCTGCGCAATCAATTCCTCTGGTAAATAAAAAAATCAAACTATTCTAATTTCATGTAATATCTCCTTTAAAAAGTTACCTTTACTATTATAGCTTGAATAAGATAACTTCCTAAGTTTATCCATTCTTTTTTTATTAAAAAATAGAGATAAAGTTCGACTTTATCTCTATTTACTTTATTTTATTTTTGCTCTCTTAAATATTTTACATGTGATAGAACATTTGTTGCTATTCCTAATCCCACACTCAAAAATAAGTAATGAACTCCACCATTACTTATAAAAGGGTAATGGTACACCTGTCATAGGTATTGAGGCCGTTACACCACCAATATTTACAACAGCTTGGACTATTAGTAAGCTAGCAAACCCAAGTGCATACATTGCTGAAAAATGTATTTTTTTGATTTAGTACCTGCAAAAATGACTTTTCCTATAAGAAGCCCCAGTAACGCTATTACAAATAGAACTCCAATAAGTCCTAATTCTTCTGCGATAATAGCTAATATAAAGTCAGTGTGTGCTTCTGGTAAATATCCTAACTTTTGAATAGAGTTTCCTAATCCTCTTCCTACTAAGCCCCCATTTCCAAAAAGCTATATATGAGTTAATAACTTGATCGAGCAGCTGCACTTAAATTTTTCTGAAAAAGGATTTAAAAAAATACTTTTTAGACGATTTGTTCTATAAAGTTCCATTAGAAAAAAACTTGCCTTGGTAAGCACATACATAATAAAGTGCTACCCTATTATTGCAAGAGTAAGTATTTTTTATATTTTTAAAATGTATATTCGAACATAATGTCATTATTCCTATAACCGATAAAGTAATTAAAATCATCCCTGTATCATTTTGCAATGCAATTACAGCAATTAAAAGCTAAAGGTATACTAAAAAAATACTAAATAGCTCACTACTGGTACACAGTTGACGAAGTTTTACTTTTTCTAGTTTCTAATATAAACGCCATATATATTATAATGAATAACTGAGCCAAAGTAGATGGTTTGAAAAGCTAAGCGCTCCTAATCAGAATCCACGAACGAGCACCATTTTATGGCGGGGAGTAATAATGGTATAACAAGTAAAATTAATATACCCAAAAACCATATTGCAATAGCTTTTTTTATTTTTAAAAACTCATGTGGAATTGCTACACTAAAAAAATAAAAATGCTACATAAGACAAAACAGCCCAAAGCAGCCTGTCTTTTAAGAAAATAACTTGCTTCTACTGGAACAGAAGATGTAAACGTCCCATATTTATTACCAATCATACTAGCACTATAAACCATAATACAGCTAAATATTAGTAATATTAACAAAGTTAAGGCAACCATCCAGTCAACTCTTACATGTCTACGTTCATGCTTTATAGATTTTCTTATTTCTCTAATCATGCCTAGTTCGCTTTACTCTCTATATCAACACTTGAATACATAGCACTTGCTTTTTCTTCTAAACTCGCCAAAATAGCACGTCCTTTTTATAAGACATACATCCTATCTCTACTGCTAAGTTGATCTCTTTTGTTAACCCATAAATTTGAGTATCTATTACATCTTGATAAAGCGGACATTTTTCTGACCTTTTATTGCTAAACAAGCATTAATCATATCCTCAATTTGCATAACATCTTCTTCTATTCTTTTTCTTACCTTAATAAATATAAGACTATTTCCCAATTTCTTTCACCTATCCTTTTGATAACTCATAATTAACTTCCTGCTTTATTATTAGCATCGCTCTCAAAAACTCTTCTTTTGGAAATTAATTCTATACGTCTTAATTCTCTTACTTCATATTCTACCATACTAAGCGTATGTTTTCTATCCTTCATGTATATTATTATACCAAAAGTTTTTAAAATTGCTGTAAATCATAAAAATTTTTCATGAAGCTACCTCTTTTTAATCATTATTCAACTCATCAACCAAATTTTTATATTTTTCTACTTTTTCTAAATCATAAGCTTTTTGAGCATATTCCTTACTTTTTACTATAATTTCCTTCTTGGCGCTCTATTAAAGCTAAATTATAATACATAGGTGCAAATGTATTATCAAAATTTATTCCTTCTAGAAAACTTTCTTAGCATCTTGCTTAGATGATTTCATCAATTTAATCATACCTAGCTCATAATAAGTCAACACAGATTTATTATTTGAAGTCAGTTCTTTTTCTAGACTAAAAATATCTTCATCTGAATGATGTTTAAGTAATCTTTGTTCAACTTTATTCACTCGATAATTATTTATTAACCCTTTTGTATTAAGACCTGTAAATAAAACTACAAAGCCAAAAAAACAACTATTACAATAATACTTGATACCATTATGTACATATTCTTTTTTTCTTTTCTAAGAAAAAGCTGTATGAAAAACACCTAGTATAAAAGGCAAATATATATATAGTCAATGCCGTATCAAAAATATAATCGCTCCGACCAAATATAAAATAGATAAACTTCCAATATAAAAAAACTTAAGATTATCATTTTTTTCTTAGTAAGTTGACTTTATAAATATCGACCCTAACAGCCCAAAAGTTCGATGCAAGTGCTATATCTAGATTACCAGAATATCCAAAAAAATTAAAAAAATAAATTAAAGAATAGCGATATAGTTGCCAATATACTGATTGATTTAACTATATTCAATGCTTTATTAAACAATATCGATGTAGCTAACAATGTAACTAATATTACTATCAAACTCTTTACATTTTCTATCACAAAAAAACACTTGTGAAAAAAACGATAAAACTGACCACTTATCATTTTTTTGATAATTATAGTTTTAAAATACTGATATATAGAAACTTGTCTATTTGAAAAAATAAATCGTTAAGTAGTTCAGGATAAATAATACTAAATAAAAAATTGCTATACCACTATACTTTACGTCTAAAAATATTTTTTTATCTAAAGTTTGTCTTTTATATAATTCTACAACTCGATTTTTATATCGAAGAGTATCTGGTGTATTATCTATAAACTTAACATCTGATTCTCTAATAAATAATTTTTCTATTTTTATCATTGTAGAGTATTCTCTCTATCATTAAACTTGAAGAAATTCTATATTTTTTTGTAATCCACTACAGTACTATCAAAATCGGGAGAAACATAAAAAAATTTTTAATTTTTAAACAATTCAGTTTAAACATTTTTTTAGTCTTTCTTCGTTTCTTATAATATTAGAAACAATACTATCTATTTCTGAAGATTTAAAACTATCGCTATATATGAACCTTACTAACTCATTATTTTCATCAATAAAGCCAAACATCTTTTTTTCTCTGGACGATAGTGTAAAAATATTGTAGTTATACTTTTGTTATATATAAATAAATAATTTTCCAAAATTTTTGTCATTCATAATTTCTACATTAATAGCAAAAACTTAAATAGATCTAGTCTCACTTTAAGTTTTACGCTTCTACTTCTTGTGAAAAAAATCAACATTTTCATTTTAATTTTTAAAAACATTAATACCTTCAATTGCATCCATGTTTGTTACTACACAAGGAGTAATCACATCCTTCGCTTTTTCTTTTACTAGCTCTAAATCATATGTTAATAAAGTTTGACCTACTTCTACTCTATCTCCAGCAGAAACCTTAACGTCAAATCCTTCACCTTTCATAGATACTGTTTCTAACCCAACGTGAATAAGTAATTCTACTTCTCCTGCTTTAATACCGAAAGCGTGTTTTGTAGGAAATACTTGTATTATTTCTCCAGCTACTGGTGATATCAATTTACCTTCTTCAGGAATAATTGCAAATCCATCGCCCATCATCTTTTTGAGCAAATACTGGATCTGGTACTTCTGTAATATCTACTACTTTTCCTTTCATATAAGATTTTTAATACTAACTCTTCTGTTTTAACTTCTTCTTTCCCAAATAATTTTGATAAAAAAATCCCATTATAATCCTCCATATATAATACCTCTTTAATATATCTATTATATACTTTTTCCTACCTATATTTCAATGGTTTTAAAACATAATATGTAATTAATTTAAAATGTTCTACCACAGTAAAAAGAGGTAGTGCTTTTTTTCTACAACACTACCTCTACCTATTTTTATTCCTGTTCTTCTGTTTTTTTCTTTATAAAACAGTCCATATATATTGTTCTGGATCAAACACTTCTAAATCATCAATATTTTTCTCCAAGGCCTACTAATTTTACAGGTATACCTAGTTCTTTTTAATAGCTATTACTATTCCACCTTTGGCCGTACCATCTAATTTTTGTAAAGAATTACACCTGTAACATCACTTACTTCTTTGAATGTTTTTAGCTTGAAGTATACCATTCTGTCCAGTAGTTGCATCTATTGTTAAAAAGTACTTCATGTGGTCCTTCTGGAACTTCTCTTTTTATTACTCTAACTATCTTTTTCTAGTTCTTTCATTAAGTAATCTTTATTTTTGCAAACGTCCGGCTGTATCACAAAGCAATACATCATATCCTTTAGCTTTTGCAGATTGAATAGCATCAAAAATAATTGCTGCAGAATCTGCACCTTCATGTGATTTTACAATATCAGCTCCACTTCGTTTAGCCCAAACATCAAGTTGGTCAATAGCTCCTGCTCTAAATGTATCTCCCGCAGCTATTAAAACCTTTTTTTCCTTCTAAGTTATGAGCTAACTTTCCTATAGAAGTAGTTTTTCCCAACACCATTTACTCCTACAAACAGAAACACTGATAGTTCTTTTTCTGGAGCATAATTTAAATCCGCTTTAACCGTCCCCTCCATGTAGATATCTACCAATTTTTCGATAATCATCTCTTGAAGTTCACTTGGTTCTTTAAGATTTCTTCGTTGTGACTCTTCTTTTAAATAATCCACCAACTCTAATACTGTGTTATAACTAACGTCTGATTGAATTAATAGTTCTTCTAAATCTTCAAAAAAACTCTTCATTAATTTCTCTATATGAGCTTATTAAATTATTAAGTGCGTTTGAAAAAAACTATCACGTGATTTTTTTCAAACCTTTTTAAATTTTTTCTGTTACTAACTGAGTCTCGACAAATTCTTCATATTCATCAAGCGAAATTAGTTCTTCATTTAGCTCTTCTTTAGCAGAAAATTTTTCTTTTAATCTTTCAAAAAGCTTGCCATGTTATTCTCCTTTTTATTTTTCAAAAATAGGAGATTCTTCCCCTATTCTTATCTTCATTTCTTATTTATGCTTCATATATGGGAACAGCAGTACATCACGAATTGAAGCTGAGTTAGTCAGTAACATTACTAATCTATCAATTCCGATACCTAATCCACCTGTTGGTGGCATACCGTATTCTAATGATTCTACAAAATCTTCATCCATTTCATAAACTTCTTCATTCCCAGCATCTTTTTCATCCATTTGAGCTAAGAATCGCTCTTTTTGATCAATTGGGTCATTTAATTCACTAAATGCATTCGCATGTTCTCTACGAACGATGAATAACTCAAAACGATCAGTAAATCTAGTATCTTCAGGATTTGTTTTTGCAAGTGGTGATACTTCTACTGGGTGTCCATAAACAAATGTTGGTTGGACTAATGTTTCTTCTACAAAAGTTTCAAAGAATTCGTTAATAATATGACCAACTTTCATATCTTTACGAACAGGTACATTATGTTCTTTTGCTAAAGTATGAGCTTCTTCGTCTGTCATTTTCTTTCCAAAAATCAACTCCTGTTACTTCTTTAATCGCATCTACCATATGAACACGACGCCATTTTGGAGTTAAATCTATTTCATCTTCTCCGTACATAATTTTTTTGTAGTCCCATGAATTTCATTACAAATATATGCAATCATAGATTCTGTTAAATCCATAATATCATTAAAAATCTGCATATGCTTCATAAAGTTCAATCATAGTAAATTCTGGATTATGACGTGTTGAAACACCTTCATTTCTGAATGCTCGACCAATTTCATAAACTTTTTCTAAGCCTCCAACGATAAGACGTTTAAGAGGTAATTCAAGCGCAATACGCATAAATAATTGCATATCCAAAAGCATTATGATGCGTGACAAACGGACGAGCCGCAGCTCCACCTGCAACTGAGTGCATCATAGGCGTTTCTACTTCTAGGTATCCACGATCGTTTAAATAACTACGCATAATTTGAATAATTTTTTTGAGCGCATGATAAAAAGTTTCTTTACTCTCTTCATTCATAATTAAATCTACATATCTTCTTCTATAACGCTCTTCTACATCTTTAAGTCCATGGAATTTGTCTGGAAGTGGGCGTAAAGCTTTTGTTAAAATTACAAAATTATCAGCTTTTACAGATAATTCTCCAACATTTGTTTTGAAAAAGAACACCCGTTACTCCTACAATATCCCCTAAATCTAATGTTTTGAAATATTCATAAGAATCACCAACTCGGTCTTGACGAACATAGATTTGAATTTGACCACCTAAATCCTGAACATGAGCAAAAACCTGCTTTACCTTTTTCCGCGTTTTTGTCATAATACGGCCTGCGATTGTCACAGAAACATTTTTCTTCTAATTCCTCTTTAGAATATTTATCAAATTCTGCTACTATTTCACTTGAAAGATGAGTTCTTTCGAATTTAGTCCCGAATGGATCTAAACCTGCTTCACGCATTGCTTCCATTTTTTTCACGACGCACAAGCATTTGATCATTAAGTTCTTGCACATCAACTTTAATTTCTTCTGTCATGTTTATTTCCTCTCTAGTATGATAAATCTAGTATTTTTTTCACATACATTTTATTATATCATATTTTAATTTGTTTTGTGAAATCTTTAATTATATTTTTTTATTTTCTTTCTTGCATTATATTTATTTTTTTAAAAATGATGTAATTTTATTTGTTATTAATTGTCAAATTTATGTCAGATAATTTTACAATTTTACTATTGTTAAGTTAGCATAAATGAGTTATAATAAATATGCATGAAAGCAATTTCAATATTTTTATCAAAGTAAGTTCCCTAAAGCTTTCCATCGATAAATGTTTATTTGAAACATTTCATCAAGTTTATATAGTACAAGGAGATTAGTATGAATAATTTAAAAAGAAATATTGGATTTCTCCTGCATTTTTCAACAGTAATTGGAATTGTAATTGGATCTGGAGTATTTTTTTAAAGCTGCAATTATATATAAAAACTACAGGAAATGTTAGTTTTGGGTATGATTTCATGGGTACTGGGAGGAATTATCACAATTTGTGCAGGTCTGACTGTTGCTGAACTTGCTGCTGCAATTCCCGAGACTGGGGGATGATTGTGTGGATTGAACGCGCATATGGACGCCCATTTTCTTATTTATTAGGTTGGGCTCAAACTGTTATTTACTTTCCAGCAAGCATGGCAGCCGCAGCTATTATTTTTGCAACTCAATGTGTAAATCTATTTCCAATTGGATAAAATTTACAATATTCCTATTGCAATTGCAGTAGCATTATCTGTAACTTGTTTAAATTTACTTGGGAGGTAAAAACTGGTGGAATAGTACAAACAGTTGCTACTTTTTGTAAACTTATCCCAATTTTTTTGCAATCGTTATTTTTTTGGATTATTCCAAGCAAATCCACATACTGTAGAATTATTCCCAAATTCTTCTCATTTTCTAATGATAATTCATTTACTGCTCTTAGGCTCTGCGCTTCTTGCAACAATGTATGCATATGATGGATGGATTGCAGTCGGTAATATTGCTGGAGAAATGAAAAATCCCTAGACGTGATCTACCTCGAGCAATTTTCTTAGGGCTAGGGTTAGTTATGGTCGTATATTTACTAATTAACACTGCTTATTTGATGACTATGCCAATGGAACAAATTTCTGAAACCAAAAAAAGCAGCAAGTGAAATTGCAGTTTTATTATTTGGTGGTGTTGGTGGTAAAATCATTACTATCGGAATTTTTAATTAGTGTTTATGGAACGTTAAACGGTTATACAATGACCGGTATTCGTGTTCCATACGCAATGGCTATGAAAAGATCAAATACCATTTAAAAATACTTGGACTAAATTAAACAAATTTTGCAATACCTCATTATTCTGCATTCCTACTTTTTAGGTATAGCAATTATAATGATTTTCACAGGTCAATTCGATACTTTGACAGACTTCTTGTTATTTACAATTTGGTTTTCTTTGTGGCTACTTTTATCGCAGTATTTATTCTTCGTAAAAAGAGCCTAGCTTAGTAAGACCATATAAAGTTCCACTTTATCCATTTAGTTCCGATTATCGCAATTATAGGTGGTGGATATATTCTAGTTAGTACTTTGATTGCACAGTTTACTTTTGGCAATGGGAGGTGTACTTCTAACGCTTATCGGTCTCCTTTTTCTTTCAAAGGACTTCCATAATAAAAATTTAAAAAAATATACATATGATGAAGAAGTAATTTAAAATAAGATTACTTCTTCCTATTTTTATGATAAAATATTAGTTATATTATAAAAAAATTAATTTTAGAAAGGGATTTTATGTATTGTTCTTTTATTCAGTAGACAAGGTATATTTAATCTTTTATTTGATATTGTTTTTCAATAAGTTTCATCAAAATATTAAATTTCTATATTGAAGATGAAATAAACTTTAAAAATATTATTCATTTAATTGTTATATTTATGATTTTTTTCTTAATTGTTGGACTATTGAAATTGTTCATCTTAATAGATATGGAAAAAATTCTTATATAAATATAATATTTATTGTATTACAAATAATTGCCTTATTACTATTGTTAACAAATAATAATTTTAGCATAAAATATTTATTAGCTACACTTATTTTAATTAGCGTAATTTTTAGCGTTCAGCATATAACTGAATATATTCTAACAGATAAAAAAACAACTTATTATGAAAAAATTAACAGAACCTTTTTTTGTTATATTCATACAGGGTCGTACTTTATCTCTTTTTGCTTGGTCTTGTTTTTATAAATTATGCCTATTGGTTTATATTTTTTAGCTTTTACTGTAAGTCAACTTTTTCCCTAGCTTTATTTCGAGGAGTTTACATGCTAAAGATATGAATTTTTAATAGTTTAGTTTCAAGAATAATTCAACTAACTTTTAATACTAAGTAGTTTTTATTATATTAAATAATTTAACAATATTAATCAATGTTTCTACTTTACCTATTATTATATCTTGTTTATTTATTATTTGTTTTATATTCATATATAACTACATTATAAGTTTAATTGACATAACTTTTAACAAAACAATCAGGTAATACCTTTATACTTGGAACATATTTTATTAGTTTTTCTACAATTATAACAAACCATATTATACTTGGGGAAAAATTAACTTTATTGTTCTTTCCAATTACTTTATTTGGTTATTACATAGGGATATATTTCCTATAAACAATATAAGAAAACTCGAACTTGATAAAAAATTATCAAGCTCGATGTTTTTCTATTTTACATCTTGCTTCTTCATAATCTAATATTTCAGATATCTTGCTTTGCTATATATTTTAGCAAGTTTTTCATGATTTTTCTCATCTAAGTGAAGACAATCAATCAGTGAAGCTTCTGCTACACGTCCCTGCATTTAGAAATCCACTTCATATTTATCACTAATATCTTTATATGTTTGTGCTAAAAACTTTAGATTGTTTTCAAAGTTATTTTTCATCAAATTCGCCAAAACAGACTTTGACGTTCAACAATTTCATCTCGTAACGGAACTGGAGATACAATTAAAAATTTTTAGGAATCTTTGTAATTTCTCTGCCAAATGTGGATTTCTAATATATTTTAATAAATTGTTCTATTCCTAAAGCTAAGTGTTTTTGCACTTGGATTAAATTGTTTTTTCAAATCATTTGTTCCTAGCATAATTATTACTAAATCAACTGGTACATGACTTAACATCAAAATCGGTAAGTGTCAATTCCACAACGAACTGGAACAATTGTATCTTTTGCGGTAACTGTTCTACCATTTCATTGCTTCTTCTATTATTTTTCATCATCTCGGACGATATTCTTCTAATAATTTTGTCCATCGTTTTCTCTATTCTTATACCTAGTTTCTGGTGTATATCCCCCAAGTATTGCTATCTCCTATGCATAAAATTCTCATAGCTATCTCACCTTCTATCTTTTATTACTATTAATTTTATCAAAGCAAAATATAAAAAAATCAACACTAGCTCTATATATTTAATTAAGCTTATTTTCATTTCACATCGTTTTATACTAATAATTAGTATCAGTCGCATTTTGTTGCCATAACGATACATTTCAGATATAATATTATAAATATATGGAGGATATGCTATGATTACATATAATTTTCATCATAAAAAAACATTACAAAATACAACAATATTCTAAAAAAATACTTTATACATCTTTAATATTAACTACTGCATTCGCTCTATTAGAATATATAGGGGGATAATTTCTAATTCACTTGCGTTACTTGGAGATTCTTTTCATATGTTCTCCGATGTTGCTGCTCTAGGTTTCAGCTTAATCGCACTGATATATAGCGCAAAAAACCAAATAAACATTATACCTTTGGTTTTGTTAGACTAGAAATAATCGCTGCATTTATAAATGGTCTTGCACTTATTATAATTTCTATTTATCTTCTTTATGAAGCAATTATGAGATTATATAATCCTAGAGATATTGATTTTCAAAAACTATGTTAATAATTTCTACTGTGGGCTTACTTTTTTTAATGTAGTTATCACTATTATCTTAACTAAAAGTTTGAAAAAGAAGATAACCTAAATATTCAAAGTGCTTTATGGCATTTTTAGGAGACTTAATTAGCTCAGTAGGTATCATTATTTCTTCAACAATATATACTTTTACAGGTTATATCGTTGTTGATATAATTATGAGTATAATTATAACAATTATTCTTTTTAGAGGTGGTTTTTAAAATTACTCGTTCTTCTTATATTATTTTGATGGAAGGAACTACTTTAAATACTATGAAATCTATGAAAAAAATCGGTGAAATAGAAGGCGTTGCTAATATACATGAATTCCATATTTGGCATACTGATACAAACGAAACAAATGCTGCTATGCACATACTTTTAAATGAATATAGCATAAATAAAGACTACACTATTGTCGAAAAATATAAAAAATACTATTAGAAAAAGAATATGGAATAGAACACTGTTTTGTTGCATTGGAAAATACTTCTTTCAATAAGCATTAATAACAAAAAGAGCGTATCTTGAAATAAGATTCGCTCCTTATTTTTATATCAATTTTTATAATTCTAATATATCTATAGTTTTATTAATTTTATATGTTGGCATTATCTCACTACTTTTCCACATTATGAATATCGACTAAACAGCTATCTATTCCTATATTGTTAGCACCTAATATATCTGAGGTCAAAAGTATCTCCAATCATTAATACTTCTCCTTTACTTTCAACACCTACTTCGACAAAAAAATCTTTTCAAAGAACTCCCTATCCGGCTTTTTACTACCTAATTCTTCTGAAATAAAAAAATCTTTTCAAAATACTTATTCAAATCATTATTTTTAGCCGCGTGTGTTGAGTAACTCCTATTCCATTTTGAGCTACATATAATTTATGTGTTTTATGGAGCTTTTTCCAGCATATCTACCACACCCTCAAATAACTGATTTCCTTCTGCCAAATATGATCTATAGCGAATATCTGTTTCACGTCCATCCACATTCTTTACTAAATTGTTCAAAAAATTGAATAAAAGCGCTGTCTTGTTACTTCCGTGTTCGCCAATTCTCCCTTTTTCAAAACGACGCCAAAAGAGCTTTATTTATTTTTTCATATTATTCAAATAATTTATAACTGTACTCTATATTTTCATCTTCTAATAATTTTTAAAATGCCAGTTCCTGTGCTTGTTGGAAAATTTAACAATGTATCATCTAAATCAAAAAGTAAATATTTATATCTATTTAAAAGTCATCTATCATATACTCCATTTTTTTATTTATTATATATTATAACACAGGTCTATACTTTTTTTATCATTTTTAGATAAATAGATTTACTGATATTCAGAAAAAGAATATTTTCCACACTTCAAATGTCTAAATATTTTTATTTTTTTGTTTTTAAAATATTCTCTAACCTTTGGTGCTACTTCTTCACCAAATAATCTTTATAGCCTTCATTATATCTTCATGTGGCATAGATCCTAACGGAAGATGTAGCATAAATCTATCTAATCTTAATATTTCTATCATATCAATAAGTTTATTTGCTACAGTTTCTGGACTACCTACTAACATAGATCCATCTGGACCAACATTATTTAAGTATTGTTCAAATGTAAGTGGTCTCCAAAAAGGTCTATCTTTTGAGATTGCATCCACTACTTGTTTTGTTGGATAGAAATATTTCTTAATCGCCTCTTCATCACTTTCAGCTATAAACCCCCATGAGTGTGAAGCAACTTTTAGACGATTTTCATCAAAACCAGAGTATCTTCCTATAGCTTTATAATAGTCAATTAACCCCTTAAAAGCTTTATACTGACCACCAATTATTGCATATGCTATTGGTAATCCTTTTTGTGCTATTTTAATAGTTGATTCAGTATTCCCTCCTGTTGCTACCCAGATTGGTAAATCCTCTTGAACACTTCTAGGATATACTCCCTTATTTTCTACCTTTTGAGTATGTTTCCTTTCCCATATCAACTTTTCATTAGCTCTAATTTTTTCTAACATCTGCTAGTTTTTCATCAAATAATTCTTCGTAATCTGCTAAATTATAACCAAACAAAGGAAATGATTCTATAAAAGACCCACGACCTACCATAATTTCTGCTCTCCCATTTGAAATAGCATCGATTGTCGCGTACTGTTGATACACCCTTATAGGATCAGCAGATGATAAAACTGTTACCGCTGAACTTAATTTTATATTCTTTGTAACTGCTGCGCCAGCTGCCAGCAATATTTCAGGTGCTGATACTGCAAAATCTTCTCTATGATGTTCTCCTATTGCGTATATATCTAATCCAACTTTATCAGCAAGTTTTACCTCTTCTACCAGATTTCTAATACGTTCATCATGTGAGGGTGTTATTTCTGTCCCTTCTATTTCTGTTGTTTCTCCAAATGTACTAATTCCTAGCTCTACCATTATATCCTCCTATGTTTCTTTTAGTTTCGAGATACTAATTTTATGAAAAATATATTACCTTTAATTAATTTTCTTTAATATTTTTCAATGTAACTAACTCCTCATTAGTCAAATCACTAAAAAATCTTTTTAGTATATGCATTGGAAAAAAATATTGTTAATTAAATCTTTTTCCTTCTCTCAGTCAACTTTTATATATGTTACCCTTTTATCAGTTTCATTGACTATTCTATTAACATAACCTTTCTTTTCTAAATTATCTACGACATATGTCCTTTTTACCACTGCAAGTAAAAATTCTATCTCGTATTTCTTGAATACTTTTTTTCTCCTTTGCTGTATAAAAAAATTCCATTACAGAAAAATTCAGTCGTATTTATTGGATAATTTTTAAAAGTCTTCTTTAAATCATCTACCAATAAATTACTTGCTCTCAAAATTCCGATAACAGCCTTTAAATTCATTATTCATTCGCATACTCCTATTTTTGTATAATTCTACACAATTATCTCGAATATGAGATAATTGTACTAAATTAAATATATCTTGTCAAAAATAAAATCAAAAGACATCTAGAGATAATTCTCTAAATGCCTTTCTTGAATTATTCTGAAAATTGGCTTTGATATAATTCTGAGTAAAAACCTTTTTGTGCTAAAAGTTCATTATGATTTCCTTGCTCAAGAATATCTCCATCTTTTAAAACCAGTATCTTATCTGCATTTCTAATAGTTGATAAACGATGTGCAATTACAAATGTCGTACGTCCTTCCATCAGTTTATTCATCGCTTTTTGAATTAATACTTCTGTTCGTGTATCAACACTTGAGGTCGCTTCATCAAGAATTAAGATTGGTTTATTAGCGAGAATCGCACGTGCAATCGTTAATAATTGTTTTTGTCCTTGAGAAATATTTGAAGCTTCTTCATTAAGTTCCATATCATATCCTCCAGGTAAAGTCTTAATAAAATGATGAATATGTGCAGCTTTTTGCAGCTTCTATAACCTCTTCATCAGTAGCATCCAAACGCCCATATCGAATATTCTCCATAATCGTTCCTCTAAATAACCAAGTATCTTGAAGAACCATTGTAAAATATGAACGTAATTCTTCTCGACTTAACGATGTAATATCACGACCATCTATAAAAATTTTTCCTCCATTAATATCGTAAAATCTCATAAGAAGTTTAACCATGGTAGTTTTACCTGCTCCTGTCGGACCAACTATTGCAATCATCTCACCTTTTTCACATCACTAGTGAAGTTTTCTAATAATAATTTGATCTTCAACATATCCAAATTTAACATGGTCGAATACTACATTACCTTCTTTAACAACAATTGTTTCTGAATTTTCTACTGGTACCTCATCTTCAGCATCTAAAAACTCAAAAACTCTCGCTCCTGCTGCAGCCATTTTTTGAATTTCTGTCATTGACTGAGCGATTTGCCCTATTGGTTGAGTAAAAATTACGTATGTATTGAATAAATGCCTGAATATCCCCTACACCAATTGTACCTTTTGCAACCAATAATCCACCTGAAAATACTATTCCTACATAACCTAAATTTCCCACAAAAGTTAATTACCGGAAACATAAGACCAGATAAGAAATTTTGCCTTCCATGAAGATGTATATAAATCCGAATTTTTTTGTATTAAATTCTTTTTATACTTTTATCCTTATGATTAAACGCTACAATAATATTTTGTCCAGCATAACTTTCTTCTACTTGTCCATTAACATCAGCTAACGCTTTTTGCTGTCCTGTGAAATATTTTTGACTCATTTTTGTTAAAAATTCCTAACAAAACACCTGAAATTGGGATTAATGCTATTGCTATAAGTGTCATAAGCGGACTTATAGTAAACATCATTACAAGTACCCCAAGAACTGTTGCACTGTTAGCAATAATCTGTGTGAAACTTTGGTTTAATGATTGCCCAAGTGTATCAACATCGTTTGTTACACGTGACAATGTTTCACCAACTGTACGCTGTTCAAAAATATCCCATTGGTAATGTATTAATCTTTTTACTAATATCTTTTCTTATATCGTATGTAAGGCGCTGAGAGATATTACTCATAAGCCATCCTTCAACAAACATAAACATAGAAGATAATACATATAATCCTAATACTGTTAACAAGATTCCTGCAATTTTTTTCAAAAATCAATTCCACCAGTATTATTAATTTTGGCTACTAATCCCTCAAAAAAAGCTTTTGTTGTAGCTTGTCCCATAATTTTAGGACCTACTATACCAAACACAGTACTTATTAAGGCGAATAAAACTACCAATATACTCGAAATCATGTACTTTTTAAACATTAATTTTTATAATACGTTTTAATGTTTTTCCAAAAATCATCCGAACGTTTTTGTTTTCTCTTTACTCATGAGTATTTCCTCCTTTCGCTAATTCTTCTTCACTAAGCTGACTTTCTGCGATTTCTAAATAAGTTGGACAACTACTCAATAATTCCTTGTGTTTACCTTCTCCAACAACACGCCCTTCATTCATTACGATAATTTTATCAGCATGTAAAAATCGTTGCTATACGCTGAGCAACAATAATTGTTGTTGTATCCTTCATTTTTTTCTTTTTAAAGTTTTTCTTAATTTAACATCTGTTTTTATAATCAAGTGCTGAAAAACTATCATCAAAAAGAAGAATTTTTAGGATTTTTGCTAAAAGCACGTGCAATAGATAAACGTTGTTTTTGTCCACCGAAACATTTGAACCACCTTGTGAAATTTCACTATTGTATTTTTTTCTTCTTTGGCAAGAATAAACTCTGTAGCTTGTGCAATTTCTGCAGCAGTTTTCATCTCTTCATCAGTAATATTTTTCATCACCAAATTTTATATTTACTCTCTATAGTACCGCTAAATAAGACACCTTTTGAGGAACAAATCCTAATAGATTACGTAATTTATTCATACTCACATCACGAATATCAACACCATCAATAGTAATTCTACCTTTTGTAGCATCAAAATAACGTGGTATTAAATGTAATAATGTAGATTTACCACTACCTGTACTTCCAATGATTGCTGTTGTTTTTCCCTGCTTCCGCTTCAAAAGTAATATTACTTAATACCGGGCTATCTGCTCCATCAAATGTAAATCTAACATCTTCAAATTTTTAAAGTGCCATGTACACTACTAAAGCTATCATCTTGAATATTCTCATTATCTAAGACTGTTATATCTGTTCCCAATACTTCATCTATACGACCAGCAGCTACTTCTGCACGTGGTAATTGCATCATTAAGAATGTGAAAAGAATAGGAATGACATAACTATTTGCATAGTATATGTTATAAATGCCATCATATCACCAACTTGAATACTTCCTGCATCAATATTTTTCCTCCAATCCAAATTATAAGTAGTGCTATACCATTCATAATCAACATAATCGCGGAAATAGCGCTGACATAGTTCTATTAACAAAAAGTTGATTATTTCTCAAAGTCACATTTTTCTTTATCAAATCGCTCTTCTTCATGTTTTTCACGTCCAAATACTCGAATAACCGAAACACCTGTTAAAAGCTCACGAGTAACAAGATTAACCCTGTCAATCAACTTTTTTGCATTACTTTTTAAATTTTTGGCATTACTAGAACTGTAATTATACCTAATAGTAACCCTAACAAACCCAACCCTACTGCAATAATCCAAGTCATACCGGTATCAGTTTGAGTAACTTTATAAATTCCCCAAAGCGCCATCATTGGCGCATAAAAACGCAATAAATAAAAAAACATATTTAAAGCATTTTGTATTTGTTGAATATCATTTTTATGCTGCGGGTAATGTAACGATGCAGTTGAAAATTTATCAATATCTTGTTTTAGAAAAAGACAACACTTTATTATAAAGTTTTTCGCGTAGATTAAATGCCACCCCTAGATGCTATACGACTTGAAATAAAGTTTGAAATAATACTTCCAAGTCCCAGAGATAAAAGTTACAAAAATCATCATTAACCCTACTTCTTTTTAAAGTATGAGTTTCTAATCTCATTTGTGTCAATTCCTACTTCACTGTACTCCTCTTTTACAAAGAAATCCCTGCTTGTTTTAACATCATATCAGATGCATTTCCTAAACTAGAAACTGTTTTTCTTTGTTCAACTAATGTACTTTTATCTACAGCACCCAATTTTACACCTTGTTCTACTTGAGTCAAATCTGTATTTTGTTTTTCGCACCAAGAACAACCGTCATAGTTTCTTTAAAAATATCATTTAACTCTTTACGCACATCATCAGAAATATTATTTAGATTATAAAATATTTCCTTCTTTTGTAGTTATCTTTAACTTTTTTTCACTTCATCATCTGTCATGAAAAGTTCTAATGTATCTAATGATTTTCTCTCTAATTTTATTCGGCACCCGCATCTTTAATACCCTTTTGTTTGAATTCCAATATCAACGATATTACTAGTATAAGTAGGTAATTCTAATTCTGCTACAAGCCCGAACACCTAATATAATTACTAAAAAGTATCAACGGTAATGTGAAACCTTTTCAAATATTTCATTAATTTCATTAACTCCTCAACCTCCTCTTTTCTCACACAATTTCTCTTTTATCACATTATTCACTTTAGTTAGAGTAATACTAAATGCTTCTTTTTCGTTACTATCAAACTTTACTCAAATTTTCTTCAAACCAATTTTCATATGCTTTTTTTATGGCCATCCATATGCTCTAAACCTTTAGGAAAGCTGTAGATATTTTTTTCTTTTTATCTTTCTTATCTACACTTTTGTATCACAAATCCTTTTTCTAATAACTCTGTGACTAATGCCGTAACTCTTGATTTAGTAACACCTAACTCTTCACCCTAATTCCTGCATTGTTATTTTTCTTTCATACATAAGTACATCATAGCTGAAACTTTGCTTTTCTATAAGGCGTATTATATGCAATTTTTCTTCATGAGAATTCTAAGTTCATCTAACTTGTCAATTGCTTCTAAATGACTCATAGTCTGATTGTCATTTGTCATTGTTCTTCCTCCTACAAAAATAGTTCACTTTATTAACATTTTAGTTAACCTTGTGAACTATTATAAATGATTATTTTCTTTATAGTCAAGTATGTTTTTCTGATAATTTAAAAATTATAGACTTTTTCAAAAGATAAATAATCAGTATAAATATTTTTAATTTATACTGATTATTATTACTATATTTTATTTACTTATTGTCCAAGCTTGTGCTAAATTATTTTTTTAATATCATTTTGATGTAAATCCGTTGTAACTTGCAAGTTTCACATCATTATCATCTGGATCGTTGATATAGAATTTTTCATCTTCATATCCTCGAATAACTTTATAAAGTCCTCTGTCTCCAAATAATCCTGATTTTTAACCTAACTAGAACTGGTTTATTATTTTTAACGCCTGCTCTATATTTTTCTATAGTTTATCATTTTCTATTCTTTCTACTTTTTACATTATACTTATCTAGCAAAACCAGAAACTATAGTTGGTTGTGTTCATGATATATATAGTATTTATTACCAGCCCAACTCGCAATATCTTCTACACTAGCACCATCGAGTTCCTAGTAATTTGCTATCATTGCAAGTGAGATAATAGCATCTCCATTATCCTCAATTGTTTTCTTACCATCTAATCCATAAGAAATATTTTTATAAGAATCTTGTTTAGTGTAATACATAGGAATTGACAAACCTTTTTGAGGTAGATTTAATAATTGTTCTTTGCGTTTAGCATTGTAATTATCAATATTTATGAGATAGTATAAATAACCTTCTACCCTGATTTCAATGCCTCAATATACTGTTTATTAGCAAGATTATTATTTAGTATATCTACATCTACTCTATCACCAATATTAGCAGATACTACTCTTACTTGAGGAGTTTATCTTTAAGTTGAGTCAAAATTCCCCTGTTTCTCTGACGAAGATACTTTTTGAAATATAATGCTCTGATAAATTTTTTCAATACTTCTAGCTATATTAGCAATTCAGCTGTACCGTAGTATACCTTTTACTCAAAAATATCTTTTTGATTAGTGTTATTAATATCAAAATCTACTAAAATATCTACTTTATTCTCAGTTGCTAATTTTTTACATCATCTTTTTGTTGGATATGTATCATCATTATCTCGTGTTAGAAATTACCTTAATGCCGTCACTTGAAAGTTGTTTTTGAAGTTCCTTAGCAATTTTCAAATTATATGTTTTCGGCATTATTCCTTTGTAATCAGCTGTCTCATCATTTTTATAATTGGATTGAGTAGTACTGTATATACAGCTAGTTTTTCTTTATTTTTGATCTTCTGGACTTTTCTGTCCACTTCCTAATATACTCCATCCTGGTATCCAACCAACATAACTATCTTTTGTTTTTACTTCATACCAAGTATCAGTTTTTACTAAGCTGCTCAACATTTTCTCCAGCTGTTATTTTTTCAACACTGGATATGATGAATCTGGACCTGTTCTTAACTCTATTTCTTTTTGAAATTGTTATATTGTTTTTCAGCATTAGCTGTTGGATTAATCTTTTTCAGAAACGTAATACATCATTGCTGCTAAAACAAATAATACTAACATTCCTGATATTAACCATAATATTGTATTATTACTTCTTTTTCTTTTTATTCTCATATTTTAATTTCCTAATGATAATTTTTCATAAATAATAGTTACTGGTCCATCATTAATGATATTAACTTCCATCATCGTCTGAAATATTCCAGTTTCTACTTTTATTCCTTCTTCTCTCAAATATTCATTAAATTTATTATATAATTCATTTGCTTCTTCTGCTACTAGCATTGAGTAAAACTTGGGCGCTTCCCTTTTTGTATCAGCATAAAGAGTAAATTGAGATACTGATAAAATACTTCCGTTAACATCTTTTAATCCAAGATTTAGCTTTTCATTTTCGTCTTCAAAAAGTCGTGCTTCTACAATTTTTTAGCTAAATACTTTGCATCTGCTTCCGTTGATTCTTTATGAACTCCAACAAGAAGACAATAGCCTTTATCTATTTCTCCGACTATTTTTCCATCTACACTTACACTAGCTTTTTACTTTTTGTAATATTACTTTCATATTTCACCTATTTAATTATTCTTTCTACACTATAAACGTCTTGAATCTGGCGAAGTTTTTTTAATCATAAAGTCACACTCACTAACATTTTTAACATAAATACTAATCGTAATTACACATGTTTTATCAGATTTTTGATTCTGAATTTAGTTTTTGATTTCAACTCGACTTTCACTTAATGTCAGAAGAACATTTTGTAGTAATAAATCCCTATCAAAAAGCATGTAATTGAAGAGTGACGCTATAACGACGAGCATTCAAACTTTCCACCCATTCTACGTCTAGTAGTCTTTCCTTATCTTCCTCACTCAAATTAGGACAACTATGTCTGTGAACAGTAACACCTCGTCCTTTTGTGATAAACCCTACTATTTCATCACCAGGAATTGGTTGACAACATTTTCGATAGTCTTACCAAAAATATTATCTACACTTTTACATAAACCCCTGTTTCCGTAACAATTTTTTTATTATCTTCTTCTCCACTCACTAATTTTTTTCAAGTTTTTGCCTGTGCTTGTTTTTCTTTTTCTTATTTTTCTCAGTTAGTCTTGCAAAAAAACTTTATTAGCAGATATTCCCACCATATCCAATAGCAACATACATTTCTTCCAAATTAGTAAATTTGTACTTATTCAAAGCAATTTCAATATTTTCTTCTGTCATAACTTCATCAATATCAAAATTGTTAGCTTTAATTTCATCTTTAAGGAGAATTTCTCCCCTTAACAAGATTTTCTCCTCTTTCCGCCTTTTTAAAGAATGATTTTATTTTTGATTTAGTTTGTGAGGCTGTTGCAATCTCTAACCACGAGCGTTTTAGGTCCCAGTTGAATTTTTACTTGTACGGATATCGCAAATCTCTCCAGTTGATAATACATAGTCAAATGGCTCAATCTTATCGTTTACTGTTGCACCAATCATCTTATTCCCAACCTCTGAGTGAATAGCATACGCAAAATCAACTATACAAGAACCCTTAGGCAATTCTATAATATCACTATTTGGTGTAAATACATAAATTTTATCACTAAGTAAATCTACTTTTAATGATTCCATAAAACTCTCAGCTGTTTGCTTCTGTTTCATCATTTTCCGCAATTTTTTTGGAACCAATTCAATTTCTCATAGAAATTATTATTTTTATTAACTTTTTTACCTTCTTTATAAGCCCAATGAGCAGCAATCCCTTTTTCTGCAATTTCGTGCATTTCATATGTTCTAATTTGCACTTCTAATGTTTGACCATCTGGAGCAATTACCGTTGTATGAAGTGATTGATACATATTAGGTTTTGGCATTGCTATATAATCTTTTATACGTCCTGGAATAGGTACCCAAAGATTATTAACAAGCCCAAGCGTTGCATAACAATCAGCTACGCTATTTACAAGAACACGTACAGCCAAAAGGTCATATATTTGATCAAATGTTTTATTTCTGTTTAACCATTTTTATAAATACTATAAATATGCTTTTGGTCTTCCTGTAACGTGCTTTAATATTATTTTCTCCTAATAAGGATGTGATACTATCACAGGCATCCTTTATACTTTCTTCCCTTTCACTACGTTTTTGTTTCATCATTCCTACAATAGAAAAATATTGAGAAGGATGTAAATATCGCAATGATGTATCTTCCAATTCCCATTTTATAGAACTAATCCCTAATCTGTGAGCTAGTGGCGCATAGATTTCTAATGTTTCGCTAGAAATTTCACGCTGTTTTTCCTCACGCATATACTTCATAGTTCTCATATTATGTAGTCTATCAGCAAGTTTAACAAAAATAACACGTAGATCTTTCGCTATTGAAACAAAAAGTTTTCGGTGATTCTCTGCTTGAGATTGTTTTTTTGAACGGAATTTTACTTTATCTAGTTTAGTAACACCGTCTACAATAACAGCTATGTCTTCACCAAAAGTTTGTTGAATATCCTCAAAAGTATATTTGGTATCTTCTACCACATCATGCAAAAATCCTGCACAAATTGTAGCATAATCAAGTTTTAACTCTGTCAAAATTCCTGCGACTTGAATTGGGTGTAGGATATAAGGTTCCCCTGATTTTCTAAATTGTCCTTCATGTGCATCTTTTTGCAAATTCATATGATTTTCTAATTATTTCGATTTGCTCATCTGATAGGTATTTTCTAGCCATATCTTCTACATTTTTGTAGTCATAAGGGTATTCAAGATTCACAGAAATTCCTCCTTTAATATTTTTTTATCTATCCTTTTATAATACCACAAAAAGAAAAAAATTTCTTGTAATTTAATTAGATTTTGTCTAGTATTCAAATAAAAAAATCTTAGTTTTAGCATAAGTCCCTAATTTCAAGTATTTCTTTACTTTTCTAATTTGGAGACTTTCAAAACGATAGCTTTGAAGTCTTTAACTATATTTAATTAGTGTGCATCTTGTGATAAATCAACTTTATCTAATGGTATAACTTTTTGTTTTATATCTGATTTTGTGATATAGGTAGAAGAATAGGAAAATTGGAACTCCCATGTACGTAGTTAACATACCACTCCAGTTAACAATACCTTTTGTAATAAGTTGAGTATCTTGACCGATAATTACAATAATACAAAGTACTAATGCGATAATTGGTCCAACCGGGAACCATTTTTGCACGATATTTTAGATTGTTTAAATCTTTTCCCTTGTGCAATATACGCTCTTCTAAATCTATAATGGCTAAGCGCTATACCCAGCCATGCAATAAATCCTGTTAATCCACTAGCTGCTACAATATATGTATAAGCATTTTTCACTTGTAAGTTGTACTAAGAAAATTAAGAATACAACTGCTGATGTAGCTAATAATGACATTACTGGTGTTCCATATTTTGTTACACGTCCAAAGATAGGGTATGCAAGTTTTTCTTTACTCATCGCATAAAAGCATTCTTGTGAAAGCATACATACCTGAGTTACCAGCTGATAAAATTGATGTCAAGATAACTGCATTCATTACACTAGCTGCAAATGCAAAACCTGCATTTTTAAAGACAATTGTAAATGGTGATTTAGCGATTTCTTCTGCACTTGCTGCTCCTAATAAATCTGGTGAAGTATAAGGAATTAATAATCCAATTACTAAGATTGCAAGAACATAGAAGATTAAAATACGCCAGAAAACTTGTTTAACAGCTTTTGGAATACTTTTTCTGGATTTTCACTTTCTCCAGCAGTAATACCGATAAGTTCTGTCCCTTGGAAAAGAATACCCTGCAATTAGGGAATACACCCTAATGTTGCAAGAATTTGGCTAGAATAATGAACTATCTTCTCCAACGAATGGAGCATCACCAATAGTTAAGTTTTTAAAACCAATATATTCTCCACCTAAAATACCAAAAATAGTCAAACATCCTACTACTAAGAAAATAATAACTACTACTACTTTAATAAGAGCAAACCAATACTCACTCTCACCATAAACTTTAACGCTTAGAGCATTTAAAGCAATAATAATGACTAAGAATAATAAGCTCCAAGCCCAGTGAGGAAGAACACGCATTGGCTCCCAATAACTAATTGCAAGCGCAGATAATTCAACGTCTGCTGCTACTGTAATTACCCAGTTAAACCAATAATTCCATCCTAAAGCAAATCCAAGCGACGGATCTACATAACGACCTGCATATGTACTAAAAGAACCTGATGTCGGTAAGTACGTAGCCATTTCACCTAAAGATGTCATTAAAAAATATACCATAAGTCCGATACATAGATATGCGACAATCGCACCTCCAGGTCCCGCACTCTGAATTGCCTGTCCACTCGTCATAAACAGCCCACTACCGATACATCCACCGATAGCAATCATACTAATATGGCGTGATCTCAGATTTCTTTTTTTACTTCTGTTGCATTGTTGTTACTTTCGTTTGTCATAATAAAAACCTCCTTGATAAAATAAAAAAAGTATAACATCTACTATTATTCTGTATAGCGAGTCATACCCTGACATGCTCATCCAAAATAAGTTATTAGTAGCGCAACATAGCCTCACGACTATGACAGTCCTATACTTATTCAATATAGTCCCAACAATATTAACGTAGGATTAATATCATTTCGGCGACGTTTCCTTTTAGATAATTTCTCTAAAGCCCTACACTTTCAATTATCCTACTCATAAAAATCGCGACCTCTACCTCACTTATTTTGTGAGGTAATTATTTAGTTATGAATAAAAGTATAATACACTTTTTATATTATGTCAATAATTAAATTTTTTTAAAATTTTTATTGTCATTATGAGTTTTAATCTAAGGACTATAACTACAACTGACTTTACTAAAATTTATCCAGTTAATCTAAATTATTTTTAAACATGGTAAATCAAAAACAACCAGAACAATTAGTTCTATCTAATCTACCATTACATAGGGACCTTGTTTTGATTGTTTTAAATCTAATTCTATATTTTTTTAATATAAATATTTAGCAAATATTAAAATCTCTCTACTAATGTACCTTCTCTATATTCTTCTAAAAAGCTTCAATACTTCTATCTGTTTTTTTAATTTTTCACACCATTATCGGTATCAGAAAACTCTTTTTCTATCAAGTCTATCTACAACACGTCTTGTTGATACTATGTCAGTTTCATTTTTAAAAGCTTGTTTTTTTACTTTGGAAAAATATCATGGCTCATTATTTGAAGTCCATAAAATTATATGTCAATGTATATCCACCGTGACCTGTTGTTTTATGATAAGCTCTTGACATCCACCATCTATAACTATAGTTCGTCCACCTGCTTTTACCGGATTTTTCTCCCTTAGAAGCTTTAACTGGTGTATGTCCATTAATAATATGCCCATCTGATGATAAGCCGAATTCTTTAAGAAGTTTTTATGCAAAAACTCTTCATTATCTCGTAGTTGATAGTATGCATTTTTACTTCTTCGTGCGTAGTTTTATCTTCTATAAAGTATCTTTCAAATGTTGTCATGTCTCTTTTCCCAAACAATGGAGAATATTCTCCTTGCCAAAGATAGAAGAATAATCCATTATCTTGTCTGACATTACTATAGAAAATACTACGTATTTTTATCAAAAAGTCTAACATAGCTTTCCCAGATATTTATTTCCTTCATAAATAAACTCTTGGAAATTTCCCATATCATCTACCGGCATACAACCATGTATAAGTAAATTACCATTATAACAAGTATACATTGCACCTTTGTTAATAAATAGCTCTATATGTAATTTATCACTTGTAATAAATAATTCTCGAAGTTTTGTCATAACTTTTTCTTCTTCTTTTTGTTAGCTTGTATGGATTTTTTTGTGTCAACAGTAGGAAAAATCACAAAGAGTCAACGGATAAACCTTCCCTCTTATTGTTACTGTCTTCTTCTCAAAATCTATTTTATCTAGTGATGCGCGACTACTAAGATTAAATTCTGGGTATTTATCAATAATTTGTTTTTCTATTTTTAAACTGGATTATTGCCATCGCTGTGCATACGAGCAATTTGCATAATTTCATGTTCACTATATTTTAATTTATCATCTTTAGATAGTTTTTGGTAAAAACTCTTTACATGAATCGTCCTTATAAATCGTTTCACTTAAATTTAATAATGAACGTAAAGAAATTCCATACCTATCTTCAACTATATCTAAATTATCGTATCTAGCACAAATACGAATTACATTAGCTAATGAAATCCTATCATCAAGATAAGCTCCTATCCACAACATATCATGATTTCCCCATTGAATATCAACAGAGTGGTATTCAAGTAATCTATCCATGATTTTATCAGGATATGGTCCTCGATCATAAACATCTCCAACAATATGCAGATGATCGATAATAAGTTTATGAATACTCAATGATAATTCAATTATAAACTTATCTCCTGCCCCCAAGTTCAATAATATTCTCCAGTATTTTTCATAATAATCTTCCTTATCTCGATTTTTGCATTTTATATAAAAGTTCTTCGATTATATAATCAAAATTTTTAGGTAATAACTTACGTACTTTTGAACGTGTATATTTTCGTGCTGCGATTTGAGTAACTTCTAATAATCTTAATAGCAGAAATTTTCTGATATTCTTTGTATTCTTGATTACCTAATTCTTTTTCAGAAGATTTAATTTTTCTTCTGGATAGTAAATAATTGTTGCTAACAAATTCAATTCTTTTTTTAGAAGTCTATTTTCCAAATACTTCTTTTCAGCTTTCTCTTTTATTACTCCCAGAACCATTTCGTAATATATGATCAAAAGCCTCATATTCTCCATGTATATCACTTAGAAAAATGTTCTGTTCCCTTAGGTAAAGAAAGTATTGCCTCAAGATTTATAATCTCTTTAGTTGTTTCATCAATATTTCTAAAATTTTGTGATAATAATTCTAAATGTTCCTAGATATCATCATAATGTCTCCTTGAAATCGTTTTATATTTATTAAAATTATAACATATTTATACTGTGATTTCAAAGCAATATTATACATTAATACTTGTAAAACATTGTATTAATTCGCAAAAATAAAAAAACCGAGGCTATTATGACCTCGAGTTTCTTCTTATTTTAATTTACCTACAAAATCTTCCATTTCACGCATTTCATCTAATGTATCAGCTACAAGAACATACATTACATTCCCCTGAAGTTCTGAAAAAATGCCTCTGGCATTCTTAAAAACTTCTTTTAATTTTTCTTGATATTTATGTCTAATTTCTTCTTCTGTATGTGCATAGTCTTTGTAATCACGACGAGTCGAAGCTAATCCATATTTTGAATCTAAATTCAATTCTACTCCTTACCTACTACAACCTCTGCATAAAGTTTAAAGAAATCTGCTGAGTGCGAATAATTATAAACATCTAGTGCAAATGCACCTGCTGGACGGTTATTGTACTCAATTGCAATATAATCATCCTCTGTTTTGAAAAATTCAATATGGAAAAACGTTCCTTCATTCCAAATGCTTTTACCGCTGCTTTTCCCATATTCAACAAGTTTTGGATCTAAATCTTTATCTATGTAATAAACCCAATCAAGTGTATTATTATTTAATAATTCCAATGGTGTATGATAATATACTATACTAGTTGAAAATACAATATTTCCTTTTTGAATCAATTAATCCATCAAATGTTACAATGTCGGAATTATCAACAAACGGTTCTAGAAATATTCTGTCTTTCTATCCCAATCTTTTTGAAATTTTCAACATCATTTTTATCCTTTAGTTTAAAAGTTTTTAGCTGCTCCTACCCCATTATCTGGTTTAGCTATTAATGGTAACTTTAATTTTTTTACACCTTTTTCTATGTCAGCTTCTTTTTTAACTAAAAATCCTGGAACTACTGGAACACCAGCTTTTTCAAAGTATTTTTTCATCTCTGATTTGTGTTTTGTTTTCAAATCACGTTCCTTAAGTCCGAAAAACATTAAATTGCGTACGAAGTGCTGCATCTAACTCCATCAATGCTCATTTTGAGATTCAATACGTTCTATACGCCCATGTTTATGGAATAAAAACGCTACTGACGTTTTACTTCCTCTACATCATCAAGACTATTCACGCGAAAATACTCAGTTAAAGCTTCTTTTAATCGATCATCTAATTGATCATAAGGTTCTTCTCCAATACCAAGTACATTAATTCCTTGTTTTTTTAATTCTATCGAAAATTTTTGGAAGTTATGTGGATAATACGGTGATATAACTATGTAATTCATAAATTTTTTTCCTCTTTTCTTTTTTATTCTCAATTATAAATTTAATTTTTTTCTAGGAAGTATGGCATTTGAATTCGCCACCAAGGCCAGTCATGAGCAACATCCTCACCCCAAACATCAAACCATGCTGGAATATTTTTTTCTTCAAACGCTTTTTTCAAATTAAAGAATGATGGCAAGCCATCATGTTCCCATGGCCCAAGTCCAGTACAAACAATTATATCTGCCTTCCTATAATGATCAATAAACCAACCATCATTTTGCGTCCAAATATTGTCACTTGGAGAATTGCGATAAATCAGTTCGTCATTCCCATACTCTCCAACGAAAAATCTTGCGTCATATACTCCACTTAAAGCAATAACTTTGTCAAAGACATCCGGATGTTGTAGGAAAATATTAAATGAATGGTACCCTCCCATACTACAACCAGTTGCCATCATCGGTCCAAACCAACCTGTTTTATGCTTAATAAAAGGAATAGCTTCTTCTATTACGTATTTTTCATATTGAGTATGTGCTAACGCACGATTATGCCCGCTTTTCCAATCACAAAGCCATGACTCACTATCTATACTTGACAATGTGAAAAATTGAACACTTCCCTCGTTTATAAACGCTTCGCAAGCATCAATCATACCAAAATCATAATATTCATTGTGCGTTCCTCCTGATGATGGAAAGACAACTATTGGCAATCCTGAATGGCCATAACGATTTAATACCATCTCTCGCCCTAAGTTTCCACTATAATGACTTAAATTTTCTATATTCAACACTCTTTCCTCCTATAACTCTTGTTTACCATTCTTCACTAATAAATCTTAGACAATCTGGCAGGTATTTCGCCCAATATTCTTCACTATGCTCTGCATCAGCGACAACATTTAGTTTGATTTCTTTTGTTGTTAGTCCCGCTTCTATTAATTGTCGATAATAATCTAGGCTTGTACTTATGTAGGATTGTTTTATGTTTCCATAAGTAAGTTGTCTATCAGTATCATCCCCTTCATTAGTACCTACCTGTATATAAACACGTTGATTTTCTAATTTATGTTTAGCTATATATCGATCAAACTCTACTTGATTCAACCAATTTGCTGATGAAAATATTCCTAATGCTCCAATTTTGTCTTTGTGTTCCAATCCAATATATTGAGAAATATTAGCACCTAAAGAGCTTCCTATCATTGCTGTATACTCACGCTCTGGTTTTGTACGATATGTACTGTCAACAAACGGTTTTACTACGTTAATAAAAAAATCTGTATATTCACTTCCAAGTCCGCCTAAAGTAAGACCAAATGATAGTAATGGAGTATTAGAAAATCTCCATGGAGCATATTCATTCATACGCCCATCATTATCATTATCAATTCCTACAATAATCATTCTTGGCATATCAGGGTTTCTTTTTTTATTGCTGGAATAACTTTTCCAAGAATGTCCACTATACGATTCTCCACTATAAAAAAACATTTTTGACCATCATTCATATATACTACTGGATAACTACGATGTTCATCTTCTTTATATCCTTTTTGGCAAAAGTACCCTTATTCTTCTATTTTTTTCCTGTATAAGGAACTTTTTAATTCATGTTCTCTCATTTCTAAATAAAAAGTACGCTTCTTTTTCATTTACAATTTCCTTTTTCACTTATATTTTTGATAGTAACTATTTTACAATAATCTAAAATTAAAAAGCAATTAATTGAATATCATTTCTTTTGACTTTTTCTGAAAATTCATTTTAAAAATATTTGTTTTATCATTCAAACCATGTATAAAAGAAGATCAACTTAAAGTCAATCCCCTTTGTTTATTTAAAATTCACTATAAACATATTCCTGAATATTAGAGAGTCTGTCATAAATGAGTAAATAATAATTACCATTATAACTACATAGAAAAAAATATCACCCATAATATAAGCTTTTTGTTTATCACTAATTTTCTTTTGCAAATTTATAAAGATCTCTTTCAAAATCAATCCATCCTCTCCATCCTAAATGCATCACATCATACATAAAGTATGATTCATATTCTTTATTAGAATAATCCATTACTTCTATATTGTATTTTTTGCAATATCTTTTAACTTAGTATAAAACAACAGATCTTGTCTCTTGCGTTATACCGCTATAGTCACTCCACTTACCATGAGATGGAAAAAATAGCAATTTTAAATTTACTCCCTAAATCTTTTTGCTATTGATAAAAATATATCTAAATCTTTATACTCTGGTGAGTCTTCATAGCGTGTATTCTTTGAAATGTTTTTAAACTATCATATTTATTTTTAATATATTTATCATAATATGTATTATCAATTCCATACTTATTATTATTTGTTTTAGTTTTCGCCTCTTCTGTAAATCGTTCTTTTTATATTTTCCCAATTATAATTAGGGGTTTTTCACCCCCTAAAGAATAACTTTCCTTTAAATCATAAAAAGCTATGTTTATTTTTAAAGGAATAAATATAATTATCAAACTCAAAAACTCACCACTCATAAAACTCCCTTTACCATCTATAAAATACTTTTTATAATTTTTAAATTTTTGTGCATCTCTTTATTAGTTTCTGATAATTCAATAATCCTATTAATAAATTTTCTCTTTTTGTTTCTTGACTAATTTTTTCATTTACCATCGTTCTGTAAACATGTTCTTCCGATATTCTTGATAAAAAAACGCATCTTTTTAAAAATTCCATTTTTATTATCAAACCATTGAATAGATTCTATCATCACAATTTTATTATTCTTTTACATCATTGCCAATTGAGCTCTAACGTAGCGGCGTGGATTATATTTTTGAAAATGGCCTTCGCTCAATTTGCATAATATTAAAAATCATTGTAGTTGAAAATTTTCTTAGGGATGATAACCTTCATTAATCGTTGCTGTTAATTCCGATGAACCCAATAGTACTAATGTATTTGATGTTATATTTTGCGTTAGTATATCATAGCTTTTATATTTTTTTCATGTGATGTATTATAGCGAATACTGTTATCTTTTACTTTGTAATAATCATCTATTTTTATATATATGTTTCATTTAATATCAAAAGGGGTTATCAACACCAAAAACTATCGATATTATAAATGCTTTTTAGCTTTTACCATATTACCTAACCTATTTTCTATATATGAAATAACTTTGTTTGGTGTATCTATTTCTTCGTATGTTACTTCGGTTGGTGCAATACTTAGTCCAAAGTTTTCCTCTATTCTAACTAACATTTCTACAAAGGCTAATGAGTCCATTAATCCTTCTTCTTTTAAGTTTATATCTAAATCTTCTCTTACTACTTCATCTTCACAAATTTCTTCTAACATTTTCTAGTATTTGTTCTTTTTATCATCGTTCGGTCTCCTTAGCTTTTATTATCTTTTTTTAATATTGTTGTTATTATTTTATATGGTTCCCCTGAAAAAAATATAATCCTATCATTATTAAGTTTATTGTAATAAACCAACTTAATATTTTTATACCATGTTTTATTTTCTATTAACTTTATAAAACTTACTCTTTTTGATAGTATTCAAATCCTACCATTAATGCACCATGATAGAATCCATATATTATATAGCTTATCGTTAATCCATGCCAGAATCCCATAAGCAACATATTTACCATATAAGCATACATCGCTGTTGTTAATCGCTTTTTAAACCGTTTTTCTTTTGTTGCTTCCATAAAAATTCTTGAGAAGACAAAGTCTCTTAACCATGTTGATAAGCTTATATGCCATCTATTCCAAAAATCTTTTATATCTATACTTAGAAAAGGTTTGTTGAAGTTCATGAGGGTACTTATTCCTAGTATATTACTACTCCCTACCGCCATTAAACTATACCCTGCAAAGTCAAAAATAAGTAGAATGTGTATAAGTACATGTATTTTAGTGAGTATGTTATTGTTCCGGTATTTGTCAATAAGCTTAGGGTGGTGATATATATGGGTTGATAGTACTAGTTTATATAGCAATCCTAATACTAATCGATAGACACCTACTCCTGCTAACTCTAGATATTGTGCCTTTGGTTTGCTGTTTTCCCTTTTATATCAGCGATAAAGCGTCTACTTCTATCTATTGGTCCTGAGCTAACTGTAGGGGAAAAATAGTAGAAATTGTAGATAGTCTTTTAGACTTATTTTTTTCTTTTATTAGTCCGTCTGATATTTCTAGCATTATTTTGGGTTGTTTTTGAAAGACATATATGATATTCCTATAAACGCCAGTAGAGTGCCAATGAGTTATGGCGAATATTTTGTTTTATAATTAGTGGTACAATCGATAGGATTACCAGTAGTTTTGTTTTTTTATTAGTACTCCTCTGGGCTATTAGGGACTAATAGATATTGAAATATTATAAAAGCCTATAAGATAGCTTAGCATTTTTATATTTTTTTCCGTATATTACTGCTGTAAATGCTAGTGATAGTCCTAATATATAGTATTCTATGTTTTTCCAAGATATTTTAAAATAAAGCCTATAAGTAAAAGCAGAAAATAGGAAAAAAAGAAATTGATTTCCTTCATAGTAGTTCATGTTAAACTTGCTCCTTTAGTTTTTCTTATCTATTTTTCCGTTGTTGTTTAGTGGCATTTCTTCTAAGAAGATTATTTTTTTCGGTATCATGTATTCTGGGACTAGTTGTTTTTAGTTTGTTTTTTTATGTCTTTTTACTTCTGCAAAGCGTTGTTCTACTTCTTTATTATAAACTACAAAGGTTACCAGTGATTTTATTTTTCCCATTCTCATAGCTTGGTACGGTCGCTGCTACTCGGATATTTTTGTTTTTTTAATAGATTATTGTCTATGTCTTCTAGTTCTATTCTATGCCCGTGAAGTTTTACCTGAAAGTCTATACGTCCTTCGCAAAATAGCATATCATCTTCGATATATCCTAGGTCCCCTGTTAGATAACTTCGCTCTTCTTTTTCTTCTACTTTTCCCAACCCAAATTTTTTTCTTGTGTTATTTCTTCATTTTTGTAGTAACCTTTGAGCTACTGTATTTTCCGATTATTATTATTTCCCCACGGCCTGTTTCATCTTTATCTACTAGAATCGACTTTACTTCCCATTTTACTTTTCCTACTGGTAGGTTATTGGCATATTTTTTATTTACTTCTTCTGTAATTTCTACCCATGTGACCATTACTGTTGATTCTGTTGGTCCATAAGTATTTTATCACTTGTGTGTTTGGGAAGTTTTTATGGATTTTTTTCTACTGTGCTTGAGAACAGTTTTTTTCTCCGCAAAAACAAATTGTTTTACATGTGGTAGTAAATTTTTGTTAAAATTTTTATCTATAAAAGCACATCTCTATAAATGATGGTGTCGATATCCATATAGTGGCTTCTGATCTTTTGTAGTTCTTCAAACATTAGTGCGAAGTTTTCTTGGTGTTGTTTATCTATTTGAACTAATGTAGCTCCCATATATATACTTGGCCATAATGACATTACTGATAGGTCAAAAGAGAATGGCGGATGTCCTAAAAATACTTGATCTTCTTTTGTTTGTGTAATATTCTGTATACCAATGCAGGAAATTATTTATATTATTGTAGGTAATACATACCCCTTTTTGGCTTTACCTGTACTCCCTGAAGTAAATATTATATAAAAATGTATCTTCTCCTTGAACTTGGCATTCCTTATCTATTTGCTTATCTGTTGTTTGGATTATATCATAGGCTGTTTTTACATCTATTGTTTCACAACCTAGTTCTATCTCTTCTGTGATTAGTACGACTTTTTGATTTTGTTGTTTCAATTATTTCTTCTACTCTTTCTTTTTGGTGTGTTTATATCTACTGGACAAAATGCTCGGCCCTTTTTACACTGCTAAAAAAGTAGATTGGCATTAGCGGATGTTTATGCCCATAAACAACGATAGGACTCTTGTCTTCTTTTTAGTTTTTTTCTTCTAAATGATATGCAAAGCTTTTCTGCATATTCTATTAGATTTTTATATGTTAGTTTCCCATCTGGATATTTGTTGTTTATATAAGCTATCTTGGTACTTTTCTTTTATATTTGTTTATTTTTCAAAAAAGTTTCTCTCACTTTACCACTTCCACTCTATTTTTGTATTTCCATATTACTATTATAATACAAATTTTTAACAAAAGTGATTAAAAACATAATTAAAAAAATAAAAATTATAAAAGAATCACTTATGTGTATTTTTATAATTACACATAAGTGATTCTTTTCAACTATTCACCCAATATCTTAGCCTTTAAATCTTTTTCCTTTTTAAGGTTATTTTTCTTATATTCTAACCTTGTGTCAATATTAGCAGAATAATTAAATAATGTATCTTTTTCGGCCTCGTATTGGCCATTTTACTTCGTAGTTTGTTAAAGAATAATTAAAGAATATATTTCTTCTAATAGTTTTTAAAATATTATGAAGATTTTTCTACCAATATATCTAATTCCTTACTCGTATATGCTTTGTAATCATCCGCTCCATGAATTCCACCTTTTTAGTTGTTCGTATATACATAACATCGGCATTATTATCTACAAAGTCACTTCCAAGTATTAAATCTTTATTCCCCAAACCACGTAAACGATACGCATTAATATCTTTTTCCAATACGCGCTATCTCTCTATAAAAAAATACCAAGGATACCTTCTGTTTTTATTAAAAAGCATTTCACAAGCTAAAGAGTAAGTTAGTATTTGTGATATAAACCCTAATTCAAAGAGATTCTAATGAAAAATCAGTTTTGGCTACTCTTATAATCTATTACAACTATATTTTTCCCAAGTGTATCTACTCTATCAATAAACCCTACAAATTTAATATTAGGTATGTTGTAAGCAGAACCTAATTGTTTTTCTATTACCTTACCACTTTCTAATTCTTTACAAGTGATTTTCTCCTTATTTATTGTAAGTTCAAATGGTTTTCTAAAAACATTGGACTATATTTTGTTAATAGAGCAATACTTTATTTCCACAGCAATTGCTAATTCTATTCGGCGTAACATCGTTTTGAAGTATGTAGTTGTGCGTACTTAATAATTCTATTAACCTCAATGTTTCAACTATATCTTTGTTGCTATTATCAAAAACAACTTTGTGGATTAACTTTCTTACTTTCAAACTTATTAACAATATCATTATCATATTCCTCAGAAACCGATAATTTTTTTCCCCACTAGCTATGATAAAATCTAATTGTACGCTCGTCTGCCATAACAGCATGGAAAAAAATCTTCCTATAACAAGGTTATCAATATCAATAGTTTGTTCTTCTTTTTATGTCTAGTACCCTTTTTATAAAGAATAAATATGGATTTTTTTCATAATCTGCTATTTTTGAAATACTAAATTTAGAAAAAGTGACTTTCTCTTTCTTGAAGAAATTTTTAATACTTTTTATTTGACAATTCAAATCTATAATCACGTATAATTTTATCCAAATAATTTTTCACCAGAGTATTTTTATCAAAATATACTCTATCGCTTAATTCACCACGAACTTCATAGATTTGATTATCATTTTTTTCGGTATCAAACTTATATCCTTCTAAAAATACAATTAATAACTTTGCTAATTTTTCCGCTTTCTTTTAGTACCACTATCTTTTTACTTCCATAAAAACGACGATAAGCTTTTTGAAAATATATAATTATATTCTTTTTGTTAATAATTTATCTATATTTTCCTTGTAATAATCATAGAAAGATAAATTGAACTCCAACATTTTTGAAGCACCTATTTCTTCTAAATTTGGAAACAAATTTTTACTACACTTAAATATGGAGAAAAAAGTTTTTCTTTAAAACTTTTATCTAATAAACTATAACTAATATATGTTTTTCTCTTGCCCTAGTTAAAAGCTATATAAAGCAACAAACTCTTCATCTATAAGAGCCGCTTCAGTTGTAGGTGATATGAATAAGTTCTTCTCAAAGAAATCTTCTTTATCTTTATCATCTAATAGTCCATGTTTTTTGATACTGGGAGTACATCTTTGTTAAATCCTATAACAAACACTACCTTTTTATTCTCAACTTTTGCCAAGTCCATAGATGACATTATTATTGCTTCATTAATTTCTGGAATTGATCTGTAGTTTATAGTTTTTGAGTCCCATAATAACCAACTCTACAAATTTTTCATACTCAATTTTTCATCACCAAATTTGTCCGTGATATCGTTTAGTAATTCTAAAGTTTTTATAGACTCTGCCGAGTCGATACTATCGATCTTCAACTCCTCGATATTCTCATATTCACCATCTTCTTTATCTAAATACATTTGAATATTACAATAATTAAATAATTCTTCTATAATATAACGCTTAGTTTGAGTATTTTTTTGAACTTAGAGACCGTTTCTATTTTTCTAGTAATTCTAATAAAATACCTTTGCAAAGTTCAAAAATAAAACTATCAATATCAACACTCTTGGAAATAAGCTCTGCCTTTTTCCAAACTCTTTTTGCTATATATTAAATTTGTATTTAATATATTTTCTAATTTATCAATAGAAATCACCTTAACTCCAGCAAACAATGCTTTTTAAAAGTAATTTTGTTATTTCCAATATTTACTAATTTTGGGTGATAGTGATATTACTTCTTCTAATTGCTCATTAGATGTTTGAGAAAAAGCTTCCTTAATTTCTTTAGTTGTTAGATTTACATTATTTCCTGTTAGAAGATAACACCACTTTTTCTACGATAAATATTTTCAAAAATCTGTCAATCTAGTTTTTAAAAATATTTAAAAGTCCCCACTAAAAGTCTAAGTTTTCAAAAATTCAATACTAAATCTAAAAATTTTATTAATCTATGATTACTTACATTTAAGTTTTTATCAAAGGTACACATCTAAATTATAATCTCTAAAAATAGTCATGTAATTTTCATATGTATTATCTCGATAGAGAAATTGCTATATCTGTATTTTCTATGCCTTTTCTAATCTCAGTTTTCAAAATTTGACGTGCAACTTCTTTTACTTCTAACTCTTTGTTTTTGCACAAATAAAGCTTAATACTATTATCTAGCTCAAACTTATCTTTAAAATTTTTATAATATTTAGTTGCTAATACTCTATTAGCTTTTACCTTCAAAACAGGTTTTTATGCTTTTTGGTATAGTTCATATGTTGTTACTAATGCTTCTTGTACTTGCATTTTTTATTGGAACTACTTGCTCTTTATTTTTCAGTAAATGCTATAATATCTAATTCCACATCTTTATTACGGCGTAATATTTCATTTTATACTGGCCATCATTTCATGAGATTTTCTGAAAAATATCAAGTTTATACTTATCATCTTTATAGACATCAACTAAATAAAATGGTTTTTATATTTTATTTTTATCTAATTCATAACCAACAGCTAACTGAGCTAAATCTACATTGAAATACCTATTAGCATCAGCAATAACACTAAGAACTACTTTTTGGATTTTAAAATCAATTTTTCTATGTAACTATATTCTTGAGCTGTGAAATTATAATATGCATCTATATAAAATATATAATCACTAAGGTCTACATATTGAGAATAAAGCAAAAAGTTCATTTATATAATCTTGCTTATCATATGTTGTTGTAACTTTTTAACAATGCTGTGTACTCTATATAAAATTCTAATATCGCTTCTAATTTTTCACGATCGCGTCTTCTCTAAATTAGAATTTTTTCTAGATACTCTTCTAGACTATTGATACTGATCTGATAATCCTTTTAATTCTGTAATAATCTCCTCAACTACTTTCTATAAAATTACTATCATTTAAAAATACGTTTTACTAGAAAAATTATCACTATTTTTCAAATTTTTGTGCTGCTTTGTAAAAGTAAAATGGTTTTATATCTTCCCCTAACCTTTTCAAGTCATCTAAACCTAAAAGTTGACCTAGCTTTTTTCGTTAAACTTGAAAAAATTCATGACATCTATATTGAATGTTCCTCTAAATTTTTCACAAAGTATTGTTTCAAAATTAAAAGCTATTTTTGTTCCGGGGGTAAGAATTATTATCTTATTTTGCATGCCTATTTTTCAATATCTTCTAGCATAAAGTGCGTTTTCCCAAAACCACTTGGAGCTATAATAATTCTAAACTCATAACTACCTCCTTCAAAAATTATCTTTATGTTAGCCTGACTCAAGCTACTATACATTCTATACTCCAGAAATCTTTTACTTTAGCATAGTTATTTTTTGAGTAGACTTCTAATTTTCGGTCTTATTCTTTCTTTTAATTCACTAACATGTGAAATTATACCTATATTTCTACCATAAGATTGTAACTCTATCAATGTTGTTATCGCAGTATCTAAGGTTTCTGCGTCAAGAGAACCAAATCCTTCATCAATAAATATGGTTTCAAGAGAAATCCCACCACTTTCATTTTGAATAACTTCAGCTAATCCAAGTGCTAATGATAGTGATGCAAGGAATATTTCACCACCCGAAAGTGAGCTTACCACTCGTGAACTATTTAAATAAACATCATAGATTTCTATGTCTAAGCCCCTGAAGTCCGCCACCTTTTAGCTTTTTCTATCTTTCTTTCGAATCTATATCGTTCATCTGTCATCTGTAACAATCTCTTAGTTCCTGCTTCTAATATAAGATCTAAGTAATAACCTTGAACATATGTTTCCAGGGATTTTTTACTTTCTGTTTTCCCACTAATTACATTACTTAAGGCAAAAACTTCACGTGCTATACTTATATTTTTCTAAAATTGTAAATTCTTTTGATAGATTTTCAAAAAGATTAGTATTAGTTTTAAACTTAGTCTTTAAAATAGCAACTTTTTCAGCACAATCCATCATTTTCTTGTTCTTTTTGTCGATAATTCTTGTGCATAATCTTCTAAATTTGGTCGTTCTTTATTATGTAATTCTTCTTCTAAACGCTGAATATTATCTAAAATTATTTTTAGTCTATCTTCATAAACTTGAATTTCATTTTTATAGCTCTCAATATCATCTAATTTTTCCAAATCATCTTTAGCTATTTTCAAAACTATTATAGTATAATTTTTAATTTAGAGTCTTTGAATTTTTCTATTATATTTTCTATAGTTTTTTTCAACTTCTAATATTTTTTTATTATTATTTTTTTAACTCTATTGCCAATTCTTTTTCTTTTTAACATCAAGTTAGTTTTTACCTTTTGATAAAGTTCTTGCTTTTCATCATAACTTAATACTATTTGTTTTTGTTTCTCATAATATTGTTCAAACTCGTCTAAAGAAATATCAATATTTTGCCATATATTGTTGTTTTTTTAGCTTGAGCTATCCCAAGTTTTTTTCTTTATACTCTGATTCAGATGATATTAGCGAGTTCAATTTTTCTAACTTTTCAGCAAGTTCATTTCTGCAATTTGAGTCCTTTTCTATTTTTTCAAAAGTAATTTTTCTCTCATTATCTTCATTCTTTTTCTCCACTACAAATTGTTCAAGTTCCTCTTTTTGCGGAAAAATTAATTTCTATTTTTTACTTGCTAACTCCTCTTGTAAGATACTTAAATCTTCTTTTTCTTTTTACGACAAGTGTTTCTAAACGAATTATGTTTTTAATAATATCATCTAATTCATTTTTAGCATCTTCATTTTCTGTTTTTATTACTTGTTTTTACAGCTGGAAGTTTTTCAATCTTTTGTTGACAAAAGCGGACAACAATCATCTTCATGTAGATGAACTAAAAAAGTATTTAATATTTCTTGCTGTTTATTTTTTTCTAATTCTAGAATTTTTTTGTTCTAGTTCTTTTTGTCTACTATTGGCTAGACTTAGTTCAGTTTGCTTTTTCTTTCAAATCTTCAGCTTTACTTTTTATAGTATTCTCTAAATTTTGAAAATCTTCTAATTTTTCTACTTCTGTCTCTTTTTCAAAAATATCAAGTTTTTAATTTGCCTATGCTATTTTCTAAAAATATTAAGCTCTTCTTTATATTCTTCTAAATTTACATTATAATCAGTTGCTTCTTTTTCTAATTGTTCTATTGCGCCTTTTTGTATCTTCTATATTCTTTAACTTTTCACTATACAAATGCGATATCTTTTTTTCTGCTTGATAGAAAAATTCTATATTTTCATAAAAATAGTTGTAACAAAGCTAGCTCTTCTCGAATATCGTTGATACTATCATTTTTGAGTCAATATTTCTTCGCCCTAATTTTTATTTTCTTGAATTTTTCACCTAATATATTTTGTTCTTTAGATAAGGTTTCTTTATTTTTAATCAATTGCTCTTTCTTATCTAAGTAGTTATCATAGTCTAGTAATTTATCTTTATTTTTCCCAGTTCCTCTAACTGTTTAACAACATTCTTTAAATGAGTTATCCTTTGTGCATCCTCTAATAATTTTTTTATGTGAATCGTTATTTTCTTCTAAATTATTAAACTTATCATTTAACTTATCTAACTCACTATATTCAATTTTTCAATTTTGTTAGCTCATCTTCTAAATATTTTTGATGTTTTTCTAATTCATTAACTTCATTCTTTTGAAAAACTAGCTGTTTTTCTACTTCCTCAAAATCACTTTCTTTTTAAAAATTCGATTTTTGGAAAATCTTTTTCAAAAATTAAACTGCTCAAATTTTGTAGCTAACTCACGTTCTTTTTAATTTATAATTACTATCTAAAGTTTTAGCATAATTTTTGCAACTTATCTACAAATTTTTGATAAAAATGTGTATTAAATAACGAACGTAAAACTTCTCGTTAGAATTTGATAATAAAAAAACTCTTTAAACTTGCCTTGTGGCAAAATTATAATTTGACAAAATTGTTTATCATCTAATCCAATAATTTGCTCTACTTTTTCTTTTACATCATTTTCCTTTGTTGCAAGAATAGTTTCTATTCCAGCGTTTATCTCCATTAAACATACTTTTCCTGATGTAATATTTTTGTTTCCTGTCTTTAAATATGCTAACGTTCTTTCTATTCGATAATGTTTTTCCTTGTAATTCAAAAATCAAAAAAATCACAATTGTTCTGTCTTTATCATCTGCTGTTTTAGTTCTAAGAGATGCTATATCTTTACCACTAGTTGTTTTATTATATAATGCATAGACAAAAAGCATCGAATAAAAGTGGATTTACCAGAGCCTGTCTTACCTGTTATTAAAAACATAGGCTCGTTTATTATTTCATTCCATTGTATGACCTCGTGCTTATACGGTCCAAACTCTCTAAGTTCAAGCCTAATTGGTTTCATCTTGCTCTACCTCTCCTATTATTTGTTCTAATACCTCTCTTTGTGTACTTGTTAAAGTATCTAATACCTGTTCTTCATAAAAACTTTCTATAAGTTCTAATGGATTTTTTTTAAGCATTTCCTTATCTACAGAATTCTTCGAACTATCTAATCTTTTCGCCTTTGATTTAAGCAACAATGTATTTGGATAAAATTCTTTTATACGTGGCATAGGATCTGTAACACCCTCTAACACCTAATTCCATGCTGAAATAGTCATTCTCTGTATCAAATTTTTCTCGATATTCTTTAGAAAAATTTCATCATAATCCGAAACAATATTATGCATTTTCTTTTTTTGCTTAATTGGAATAAATCTATCATCAAAGTTTTCTTTTTGTTAATTCTATTAGACGCTACCTTTTTGTTGGTTGCTTTCTGAAAATGAGTAAAGCAAGCGGGCTACCACTATATTTAATACGTTCTTCATTTAAAGCATTCGGATTATGTAAATGTCCTAGCGCTACATAATCAAACTTTTCAAAAACATTCACCCCAACATTTTCTACAGTCCCTATAGAAATTTCTCGTTCTGAATCTGTCGGCTCAGCTCCAGCCACAAAAAGTATGTGCTACCAAAATATTAATTCTGCTTTCATCTATATTCTTATAAATCTCATCAATAACTCTTTTTTTGTTGCAGACATGATGTGTAGTCAGTTTGTCATCTTCAAAAATAAACTTTTTGCTTCATAAGGTTCGAAAATATGGTAATAGATAGATATCCGCATCTTTGTATTGAATTTTATGGAAAGCTTCTTCAACTGTGTTGCTAAATAAAAGTTATGTTTACTAAACCAAGCTTGTCCAACAGCTAAACGTTCACGGCTATCATGATTTCCGCTAATTGCAAATATAGGGTAAATCACATTCGATATTAATTTTTATCAACAATTCCTGCAGTAATGTTGTTGCTTCTCTACTAGGAACACTTCTATCATATAAATCACCAGCTATTATTATAAAAATCCAAATCATGTTCTTTTATTTCTTCGATTAGATTATTAAGCACAAACTCTGATCATCTAATAAATCTACTTGCTGTAATTTTTCTACCTATATGCCAATCAGCCGTGTGTATAAATTTCACCCGTACTACCTCCAAAATTTCTGTCTACTATATTATATCAAAAATAGTAATATATATAAGCCGAGGATATTTTTCTCGACTTGTTTTTGTTATTTTCAAATAATCTTTGAATATCATTCCATGTTACAGCAAGCATAAGTGCTACCATTAATAATCCAAACGCAATAGTTAAATAATATTGAGCTTTTTTTATTAATTGGGACGTTTAAAGATTGCTTCATATATTACGAAAATAATTCTACCACCATCTAGCACTGGAATCGGAATTAAGTTCATAAGACCTAGGTTTACACTTAAAATACCTGTCCAACGAAGCACTGTCACTAATCCACTTTTAGCTGCGTTACTAGACATTTCATAAATTGCAACTGGACCACCAAGTTGATCTAAAGCTAAATCCACCTGTAAATAGCGATGCAAACAGATTTATTATTGCAGTAAAAAAATCATAGTTCCGTAAAAATAATGTTTGTTTGCAATCCATACTTAATTGAACCTAGAAATCTTTCTTAGTTTCTTCAAATTTTTCCTATACCAAGTTTATATGTTTTGTTTCTTTTCCTTTTGATTTTACTATTTCTTCTTTTGGAGTAACTTTAACTTCTTTAGTTGCCCCATCTCGTTCTACCTTAAGGGTTAGCTCCGCTCCATTTGACTCAGTAACTTTTTGAACTAATCCCGTCCATGTATCTACTGAAGAACCATTTACTTCTGTTATCTTATCACCTTTTTGCAGACCTGCAACTTGTGCTGGTGAGTCTGCTGCTACAAGACCAAGTTTAGCTTCATTATTTTTGAACAGGAACTCCTGTATAAAGAGCTAATCCAACAAAGATAACTGCAGCTAAAATAAAGTTCATTAAAGGACCTGCAAATAAGGTCCAAAACTTTTTCCCCCATGAATGTGATGAAAACATTCTTTCTACTGGGGCTACTTGTTCTTCCATTCCACCAAAGACAACACAAGCATCTTTTCTTACTTCATAACGTTCTAATTCATCTCCAACAAAGCCTTCGATAAACATATCATACGTTAAGTCAAATTCATTTAGTTCTACTGGTAAAAGATCCATATTGTTAGTTTTGTCTAAAAACTATTTTTCTACCTTATCATTTTTCATCTAACTTAAGGTTAACTTTCATCCCTTTTTTTCAAATCATATACCGATACATCATTATTAAAAATCAAAGACATTATCAGGCATTTTTACATATCCACCAACAGGTAATAAACGAATCGTAAAGTTTGTTTCACCTATTTTATGGAAAAATCTTTGGTCCCATACCAATAGCAAATTCTTGAGCAAGAATTCCCTGATTTTTTTCACAACTATAAAATGACCAAATTCATGAATAGTTACTACTACAAAAAAATATTAATATAAATGCTATTATTCCTTGCATCTAATACTCCTCTCTAATTACAATAGGTTTAATAATAAAAATTAAACATGGTGCTGTAATATTACAGAATCAAATCTGTCAAAAATCCTCCATGTCCTGGAAGTAGATTACTACTATCTTTTACTCCATATTCACGTTTATATGCAGATTCAATCAAATCTCCCAAATTGACCAATGACACTTACTACTAACGTGATTCCAATAGCTACTGCTAAATTAGTAAAAAATACTCGTTGTAAAGTAAAAACTAAGGCTATTACTATTGATGATAAACTACCTATTACTGATCCTTCAATTGATTTGTTCGGACTAATTTTTGGAGATAATTTATTTTTCCCAAATCTCATACCTCCTATATATGCAAAAACTATCAGTAAACCAGATAGTAAGTAGTAAATATCCTATATGTGCTAAACTTAAATCTCTCAGCATATATAATGAATAAAATCCAACAAATATATATACTGTTACGAAAAATAATAGAACCTATCTCTACAAGTTTTATTCTATGTCCAGTAACTACAACTACTCCTAACATACCGATTACTAATAAATATACTATGCCATACTGTGATAAACCTAAAATTTCTTCATGCAAGTATAATAATGCTCCTGCTAACGATGATAGACCTAAGACAACTATGTTAGTTTCCTTAAAAAGTCATTCTGACTATCTCATACATCGCCATTACACCAAGCGCAAAATGTTGTGTATTTAAAATAATCTCCACCTACATAAAGCAAAAGGTAAAAAAATACTATTAGTGCAGCTATCGCTGTTATTACTCTAGTTTTTCATTTAAACCTCCAAACCTTCTATCTCTACTCTGATATTCTAAAAGAGCTTTATAAAACTCCTCCTCTACAAAAATCCGGCCATGCCACTTTTGTAAATATAAATTCACTATAAGCAATTTGCCAAAAGTAAAAAGTTAGAAATTCTTTGCTCTCCTGATGTTCTTATTAAAAGATCTGGATCTGGAGTATCTTTTGTAAACAGATTATCACTAATCAATTGTTCATCTATTTCTTCTACTTTATACTCATTATTAGCGGCTCCCTGCGCAATTCTTTTTAACTGCAGTTACTATCTCATCTTTTGAACCATAATTAAGTGCAAAAACCAATTTAAGACCTGTATTATTTTTTTAGTTTGTTCGATAGCATCCTCTACAGCTTTTTCTTGTACTCTCTGGTAGTTTCTCCACTACCCCCTATAACTTCTACTTTAACATTATTTTCCATAAGTTCTGGCATAAAACTCGTAAACATTTTTCTCAGGTAAATCCATTAAATAATTTACTTCTTCTTTAGGTCGTGCCCAATTTTCTGTAGAAAAAAAGCGTATAATGTTAAATATTGTATTCCTAATTTTGATGCATATTTAGTAATTTTTACAGTTTGCATCCCTCATAATGCCCTTTAACTCTTGGCATATTTCTTTTTAGCCCAACGCCCATTACCATCCATTATTATCGCAACATGCGTCGGTATTTTTTTAGTTTATTTTCTTCAATTTTTTTCTTCAAGTCTATTTTTTTCTTAAAAAAAGTTAAACATAATACCTCCTAAAGCAATACACTTCATTATATCATATTTACTTTATAGTTGTACAATAAATTTTATTTTTATCTATTTAATAGATTTTCTTCATTAAATTAATAAACTGTCTTTTAATTACAAAAATTATTATATCTCAAAAATTTTTTTGAGTACCTCTGCAAAAGACGTTGTCGATACTAACTATCCTTATTTTTCAAAAAATTGCAAAAATTAATTTTTGTATTGCATTGTCAGAAAAATTTATGCTAGAATATAGTCATTCATTAATTGATGCGATGAAAAAGTAGAATTTTATAAAAAAACTTTTAGAGAGTTCTTGGCTGGTGAAAAAGAACAGTTAGTTATAAAACGAAATGGACTTGGAGCATTTAGTATTTTTACTACGGGTCTGCCCGTTATAGCAAAAAGTTATGTTAGTAACTTACTGAGGTATAATAAGCAATTATTATATAAATAAAGGTGGTAACACGGTTAGACGTCCTTTAGCGCAAGCTAGAGTACGTCTTTTTTCATATAAAGAAAGGAGCATATTATGATTAATCTAAATGGTGTGGGAAAAACTTTTCACCAAAAAGGACGAGAAATAGTTGCCTTAAAACCCACAACTCTTCATATTAACCAAGGTGAAATTTTTGGTATCGTTGGATATTCTGGTGCTGGTAAAAGTACCTTATTAAGATGTATCAACTTACTTTGAAACACCATCTTGTGGTGAGGTCATCGTTGACGGTCAAATAGTCAATAAACTTAATAGAACTGATTTACGTCTTTATCGACAAAAAAATAGGAATGATTTTTCCAACAATTTAATTTACTTAGTTCTAAAAACTGTTGCTGAAAAATATTGCCTTTAACCTAAAAAGCTGGTGATGTTGATTCAAAGGAAATACCTAAGCGAATTGATGAACTGTTAGAACTTGTAGGCCTTACCGATAAAAAAAATGTCTATCCTAATCAACTATCTGGTGGACAAAAGCAACGTGTAGGTATTGCTAAAGCATTGGCTAATAATCCCTAAAGTTCTACTTTGCGATGAAGCAACAAGTGCATTAGACCCTATCACTACAAAACAAATTTTAACGTTGTTAAAAAGAAATAAATAAAAAAACTTGGATTGACTATTATCTTAGTTACCCATGAGATGGAAGTTATTAAACAGATTTGTGATAATGTAGCTGTTATGGAAAAGTGGTCAAATTATCGAACAAAACTCCGCGTATGAAATCTTCTCAAATCCTACAACAAAACTAATGAAAGAATTTCATTTCTAATCTTCATAGTGATGATAATTTTGAAGAAAGTTTAATTGTAAGAGGTAAGGAAGAAACAATTATTAAAGTTATCTTCAAAGGTGATGCAGCTAAAGAACCACTTATTCAAACATTAGCTAATAAATATAATGTTACTACTAATATTCTAGCTGGTCGTATCGAGTATATTCAAAAATAAGCAACTAGGTAGCTTAACTTTTTCTATCGATGGTGAAAGTGAAAAAATGTGCAGATTTCATCAATTATTTAGTTGATAACGTAGAAGATGTGGAGGTGAGAGTCTATGGAAAAATAATCTTAGTCTAGTTGAGCAATGGAAAGCTCTTCAACCTGAACTTTTAAAAAGCGTTTGGTGATTCACTTTATATGATTGGTGTATCTATTGTTATTACTGTTATCGTTGGGTTATTTCTTGGGATTGTTTTATTCTTAACAAGCAACAGATTACTGTTTAAAAAATGTTTTTATTTATAAAACTGTTGATTTTTATAGTTAATACTATTAGATCTATTCCGTTTATCATTTTACTGGTATTCTTAATACCACTTACTTTACTATTAATTGGAAAAATCAACCGGGCCTACTGGTGCAATAGTTCCACTTACTGTGGCTGCCATTCCACTATTTACTCGTCTTGTTGATACATCACTTAATGAAATTGACTACGGGGTTATTGAATCTGCGGTTGCTTCTGGCGCATCCCTTCCTCTTATTGTAAAGAAGTTCTGATACCTGAAGCAATGTTTGGAATTATTCAATCTATTACATTAACACTAATTAACCTTATTGCATTTTCTGCAATGGCTGGTGTTGTTGGTGGTGGCGGTATAGGGAGACCTTGCCATTAGATATGGTTACTACCGCTTTGATAACTTTACAATGTGGATTACAGTTATTTTATTAATTATCTTAGTCCAAATTACTCAATATATAGGAAATTCTATTTCAAAAACAATTTAAAAAAATTAATCTAAAGGAGATTTTATACTATGACTAAACTAAAAATATTAACTATTGCATTTACTACATTATTAGCAATTACACTTACTGCATGTGGAGCCTCTAACTCAAATTCTAACTCTGGTGAGAAAAAAGAAATTAAAATTGGTGCTACATCTGGACCGTATGCTGATATGGTTAATAAAGGTCTTAAACCTTTACTTGAGAAAAAAAGGTTACAAAGTTACTGTTACTGAGTTTTCTGATTATATCCAACCTAACAAAGCTTTTAAACAATGGTGAAATAGATGCTAACCTATTCCAACACAAAATTTATATGAAAAAAATTTGCTGAAACTAATAAAATGGATTTAACAGCGCTTGTGCAAGTACCTACTGCTCCAATGGGATTATATTCTGATAAAGTTAAAGACTTAAAAGATTTACCAAATGGGGCTGAGTAACTTTTACCAAATGATCCATCTAACGCAGCTCGTGCTTATGCTTTTATTGGCTGCTGCTAATGTAATCAAAATTAAACCTGATACAGATGTATTAAAAAATAACAAAAAAATGATGTTATTGAAAATCCAAAAATCTTAAATTTACAGAATTAGAAGCTGGACAACTTGCTACGTTCATTAAGTAGTACTACATTAGCTGCTGTTCCTGGTAACTTTGCTCTTGCTGCTAAATTTGATTTAACTAAAGCATTAATCTTAGAAAAATGAATGACAACAATCGTAACAATGTAGTAGTTACAACAGCTAATAAAGATAAACAATTTGCTAAAGATTTAATAGAAATTGTTAATTCAAAAGAGTTTGATGAAATTATTGATAAAGAATTCAAAGGTTTTGATAAACCTTCAAAAATAATACTTAGGACGTGATTAAATATGAAAAATTGAACTATCTAAAACAATTAAAAAAATATTCCAGAAAAATGTTTTTACCCGATTTTCAAATTAATCTCTGACGAAAGTTCAAATGGTAATCCATTATTAAATGCGGGTATCGGGTTCCTGACTCTGATACCCTGAACTTTTATTAGAAACTTTAGAAAAAAATCTATAAGAAAACCTGAAAATATGAGATATGGAGCATTTGATGGTAAAAATGAGCTATTAGAAGAAATTTCTCATTGGTTAAAGAAAACATATAATATAGATGCTAATCCTAAAGACGAGATTGCTCTAGTCTTTGGTACTAAAGCTGGTTTATCTAGTCTACCTTCTATAATACTAAATCCGGGTGATACTACTCTTCTACCTGTGCCTAGTTATCCAGACTATATACAAGGAATTGCTCTTGCTGGAGCTAATATAGAAGAAATAATATTAAAAGAAGAAAACAGTTATCTAGTAGATTATTCTTCTATTTCTTCTGAATTGGCTGAAAAAGCTAAATTAATATTTCTAAATTATCCATCTAATCCTATTGGAGCTGTGGCAACTAAAAGAATTTTATGAAGAAACGGTTCAATGGGCTGAAAAATAATATCATTGTTATTCAAGATCATGCTTACTCAGATTTCTATTATAAAGACGGTGTTTCACCTTGTTTTATACAAACAGCAGGAGCTAAAGAAGTTGGAGTTGAATTCTTCTCTTTTTTTCTAAAAATTTCTCAATTTCTGGACTACGTATAGGCTTTTGCGGTTGGTAATAAAGAAATTATAAAAAGCTCTTCGTGAATATAATACTATATTCCATGCGAATATTTATGGTGCTGTCCAAGATACCGTAATTACAGCTCTTCGAAATCATAGTGAGTTAACGAGACATATCAAAAATACATATAGAACTCGTATAGAAAAAAATTACTAAAAAGTTGGATGAATTAGGTTATTCTTATTATAAACCTGAAGGCGGTATTTTTATTTGGCTAAAAAGTTAAAGAAGGTTTTAATAGTCAAAATTTCTTTGAATTACTTCTAAAAATATCGTATCGTAACTATGCCGGGACATGTATTTGGTAGTGGTGGTAACAACTACATACGTTTAAGTTTAAGTCTTTCTGATAATCAGATTGATACATTAATAAAAACTTGAACAACTTAATAAAGATTTATAAAAAGAACAAGTCATCATTCATTTTGAAAGATGACTTGTTTCTTTTATAATTTTAGTATTTGAATTTTCTGACCAGCTGTTATACTATTATTTTTCTAAATTATTTGCTTCTTTTATTTTATTAACACCATTTTGTGCATTTGCTTCTCCATAAGCAGCTGAAGCTATACTAAATAGTGAATCTCCAGATTTAATAATATAATCTTGTCCCACTGTCGGGTTTTTACTTGTAGCAGTATTAGCATTATTTTCGATTATTACTACTATTAGTATTATCATTATTTTTGGTTCTGTTCTGAATCTTTTATCATTAGAACTCTTTTCTTCCTTAGCTTTTAGGAAGGTTGTCATTTTGTTACCTTTGTTTCTTCTGGTACTTTTTGCCACCTGCTCAGTTGTTTGTGTTGTTGCATGTTTGAGACTTTCCACCTAGGGCATTACTTAAGCTAGTTATCCCAACAAGAATTAATGGAGCTAAAACCACAAATATAACAACAAGAATTATATTCTTTAAATTATTTTTTTCATTTTTACCCTCCACAGATTATTTTACTTCTTCAAAATAATCGTGGTAATATCCGCCTACTTTTCCACTATTATCTTTAATAAATATATATTCTTCTGTTTCATTAACTACTTCATATACTTTACCAACCGTTAACATATCGCTAACTTTAAATTTCTCTGCATCAGTATGTTTTAACTATTACTTTTTAGACATTATATATCCTCCTTCTGCTCTACATTTTTATTTTATTATATTATAACTATTTTTTTCAATTATTTGAATACTTAATATATTATTTTTCATAACAAAATATAAAGCTTTTATTTATTATATTTTTCTTTTCTTTTTATATTTGAAACAAATACAAAAAAACAATTAATGATAACATCAAAGAAAATTACCACAGGTTCAATTGCTTTTATTACATAGATATTTTTTTAAAAAACTATATAACTCGTTAACCCTACTAAAAATCGATGATATTGCTCCATATTTTTCTGCACCTTTCCAATATAATCCTAATAAGATAGGCCATAAAAATGTTGACTCTAAACCACCAAAAAGCAAATAAATTAACATTTACTATTAGACTAGGTGGTCTCATACTAATAAACATTATTAATATTATTACAAGTATATTAATACTATAGACAAATATTGGAATTTTTCTTCCTACTATTTTCTCTTTTATTACTTTTAGTACTAAAAAGCACATCTTTTATCAAAGCTGAAGATATTAATAAAAAACTGAGCATTTACAGTAGTTATTATCGCTGCCATTGGTGCAGCTAGGACTAAAAGCAGCTAAATACCACGGTAATACCTTAAGTGTAATAATTGGAATAACAGAATCATAATCTTTAATATCAGGAAATACTCGTCGCCATAACTCCAATCAAGTGAACTCCAAAACATAACTATGAAAAATTACAATACTTCCAATAATTATCGATTGTTTTTAAACTTCTTTTGTTTTTTTATAAAGCATCGAATTAATAGCTATTTGAGGAATACCAATAACTCCCAACACCAACTAAAAACCCAGAATGACGATACATAACTCGGTGTTAAACTTCCATTTGCACCAAAAGGAGTTAAAATCTTTCTCGTTTATGCTTAATAGATTGTTAGTAATATTCTCTATTCCACCACCATAACTAATTACTGAATACAGTAATATAATAGTAGAGAAAAATCATAATTAACCCTGAATCATATCTGTAATTAAAATATTTTTTTAATCCACCAAAAAACTACACAAAAAAATAATTATAATTGAGATTACTACAATTCCTGTTTTATAATTAATTCCATAAAAAGCTGCAAGGGTTTTTGCTCCGCCAACCCACTGAGCTGACATAGCAGCAATTAAAAAGACAATCATCGCCAATGTTGACAAGTAAGCAACCACCTTAGATTTATATCTATTTTTTTAAATATTCACTAATAGTTATTGCATTTATTTTTTTGAGCTGCAGCTTTAAATTTTTTTAGCAGTACAAAGCAAAAACAAAATACCCAGTAACAACCTGAATGACTGCAAGAAGAACCCATCCATAACCTAATTTATATGCCACACCAGGACCACCTAAAAAAATGTAGAAGCAGAACCATATGTAGACATTAAAGTTATGGCTAATACTATTCCACTAACACTTCTATCAGCTAAATAATATTTTTCAAAAATCCACCATGATGATTCTTAGCAGCTCTATTTAAAACTAAAGGTAATAGAATTATGCTAAAAAAGATAACTCAAATAACATAATAATTTTATAATCTACATCATATTTCATTATTTTTCTCCTCTTTTTATCTCTTTATTAAATAATAGATTTGTAAAAATAACTACTAAAAATTATTATGAATATACTTACTACTACAGAACTGTAGAAAAACCATTCAGGCAAACCTAGTATATATTTATAATCTTTTACAGCAACATCTTTATATTTAATATAGGCAAAAGTAGTACCAAAGTACAAAATGTATAACCGCTAAAGCCTACTGCAACAACTCCCTCTTTTTTTCTTTTAACTTATCCATTTATTTTCCCTGTAATACTTTTTATTATGTTATATATTTTTATAATATACCTTCATAAAATCAACAACTATACTTCCTAACAGTAACCCAGCAATAACATCACTCAAAAAGTGTGCGCCTAGTACTACTCTAGATATCGGTACAGCTATTATTGCAAATGTGGCTAACATCGATAAAATTTCTTTCTTATTGATTATAAACAATAATGACAAGAAAAAAATACAACGATTATTGTTGAGTGCCCACTCGGAAAACTATAGCCACTAAATACTTCTGGTAATGGTCTTACCCTTTGGACTGTATATTTGATGATAAATAAAAATTAATCCACCAAAAACCTGCACTAAAAAAATATAAATATTGCTTTTTTTGCTTCTTTTATCCAGAACAAAAAATGCAGACAATAACACCATAATTAAAAAGTAATATCTTATCATTAAAAAAATTGTAGATATAATTTTTAGCTGTTTTGACCTAATATTTTTATTTGTAGTAAGTTTTGATGTTATTACATCAAACTCATTAGATTGGATAGTATACAGCTACAAATACTAGCAATAAGAATAGTATTATTTTTCAAGTAAGTAAAAATCTTAATGTTCCTCATTTTTACATTTCTACCTCCTACTATCTTTAAAAATCTTCTTATAAAAAGTCATCTACACTATTTATAACTTTCTTTTCTTCTTTATATCTTTTCATCGCATCTTTATATTGAGCCAGATTGTTATAAAAAATCATCTATCTCACTTACTTTTAATGATGCAAATTCTTCTTCTGACACTACTTTAGCAAAGCTATTTTTTTCAAAGAAACGAGCATTTTTCTATTTGATCTCCTCTACTTTGATTAGTACCTAATGGAACCAATATAGCCGGCTTTTCTAAAGCTAAATATTCATATAAAGCATTTGCTCCAGCACGCGAGATAGTAAAATCAACTATTTGAAATACATCAAATAACTCTTTTGATAAAAAAACTCATACTGACAATACCCCTCTGCTTTTATATCTTTATTTAGTAAGTTCTTTCCTACTAAGTGTATAATTTGATATTTTTGTTAGTTCTTCTATATTATTCCATATATAATTATTTAATATTTTAGAACCTAATGAGCCTCCCATTACTAAAAATAACAGGTTTTTCTCTGTTAAACTCGCAGAATTTATAGCCTTCTTCTTTATCTCCAGTATAAATATCATCTCGTACAATAGCTCCAATTAAAGCTTGCTTTGCCTTTCTGGTAAATACTTTAAAGTATCTTCAAAAGTCGTAAAAAAATATGATTACTAAACTTAATATTAATCTTATTAGCTAGTCCTGGAGTTAAATCTGATTCATGAAGTACAACTGGAATTTTTAAAATTCTAGCTGCTAAACAAACAGGTACACTAACAAATCCACCTTTTGAAAAAAACAAACTCTGGTTTTTCCTTTTTTTAAAAATAAAAATGGAATCTATTATCCCTTTTAAAACTTTAAATGGGTCTATAAAGTTTTCCCATGAGAAAATATCTTCTTAATTTTTCCAGAACTAATTTCATGGTACTCTACACCTGAAATTTTTCTATCATTCCTTCTCTATCCCTTTTTTTGCTACCATATATGAGATTTGGTAACCATTCTTTTTAAATTCTGGAATAAGTGCTACATTAACTGACACATGTCCCTGCAGAGCCTCCTCCAGTAAAAAGGATTTTATTCACTATTACTTTCTCTCTTTCATCTTTTTCTCTAATTTTTCTTCAACATTTTTGGAACAAATTTTGATAAATCTGCACCAAAATCCAGAAACACCTTTTTACTATACTAGAACTTATAAATGAATATTGTTTATTAGCCATCATATAAAAAGTTTCTATATCCTCATCTAGTGCTTTGTTCATAAATGTTAGCTGCATCTCATACTCAAAATCTGATACCGCCCTAAGTCCTCTTACTATAACACTCGAACCAACTTTTTTTGGCATAATTTACTAATAATCCTGAAAAAGAATCCACTCTTACATTATCTAAACCTTTTTATCGTTTCATGTATCATGTTTTCTCTTTCTTCTAATGTAAATAAATATTTTTTTATCAGGATTAACTAAAATTGCTACAATAACTTCATCAAATAATTGAGCACTTCTAGTTATTATATCAATATGCCCATAAGTTATTGGATCAAAAACTTCCTGGTACAATTGCAATTTTTCTTCATTACTATTTCTCCACATATTCAAAGATTACTATATCAGTAATCCCATATTCTTTTTCTTTTTACTATTTCTAAGTTTACCGATTCAATAGAGATATTTTTCATCTTTACTTTTTTTCACATACTATTAAACAATGTTTATTACAGACATTATTCTCTAATATAGATTTTAAAAGCAAGATTAACTAATCCTTTATCATACGGTGGATCTAAAAAAATCAAATCAAATTTTTTTCTTCTTTTCCTAAGATTTTTTTAATGCACGTTTATAGTCGTTTCTATAAACATCATAATTATTCTTTGGAATACGGCACTTTTCTATATTTGAATGTATCGTTTTTATTGCACTACTACTGCCATCAATAAACACTGCATGCTCTGCGCCCCTACTCAAGCTTTCTATTCCCAGAGCACCTGTTCCTCCAAAAAGATCGAGAATGCGTCCGTCACAATGTAACATATTGAATAGATTTTCTTTTATTTTTGTCTGTTGTTGGACGTGTGTTCATCCCATCAACCGAATTTAATTTGATAGATTTATATTTACCAGCTATAACTCTCATTATTCCTCACTCTAATATAATAATTATCAAGTTTTATAGTCATATACGTCTTATTAAGATATACCCAATAAATAAGGGAGATTTTGCCTTTAGCTTGTCTCCCCTAAATTATATATTTCTAACTCTATGAAATTTCATGTTGTTTGGACATTTTTTTCTAGATTTTCGAAACTTAAATGTAAGTTAGACATTTCCGAAATTTCTATTTTCTTTACAAATTTCTTTTTCTTTAAGTCTTCTATTATGCTATCCATTCGATTTTTCATCAACATATATACACATAACGTCCCCTTTTAGAATAAGAAATAAAATTTCCATACTTTTCTAATTTACTTAAATCTTTAAAAACTTTTTGAAAATAGACATATATTCCTCGACGTTCTTTTTCAAATAATTCCATATTATCTCCTAGAAATGAGCTGTCGCGTCTACACGGCCTTTCTCATCTATTTTTTTATAACTTTAACTTTTAACGTATCTCCAATTTTAACAACATCTTCTACTTTATTTACACGTTCAGCTGATAGTTTAGAAATATGAACTAATGCATCTACTCCTGGGAATAATTCTACGAAAGCTCCAAATTTTTTTCAATGCGTTTTAACTTCCGCCAAAGTAAACTTCTCCAACTTCTGCCTCACGAGTTATATTTTCAATAATTTCGATAGCTTTATTAATTCCATCTATTTCAGGAGATGAAATAAATACTTCCCCTGTTTGTTCAATATCAATTTTAACTCCAGTTTTTCAATAATTTCATTAATAACTTTACCACCAGAACCGATAACATCTTTGATTTTCTCTGGTTTAATTCTAATAATTTTAATCTTAGGTGCGAAAAGTAGAAACTTCTTCACGTGGCTCAGAAATAATATTATTCATATGATCTAAGATTTGTAATCTTCCTACACGCGCCTGTTCTAATGATTCTTTTTAAAAATTTGTTCAGCTTAACCCTTCAATTTTTTTATATCCATTTGAAGTGCTGTTATACCTTCTGATGTGCCAGCTACTTTAAAGTCCATATCTCCTAGGTGGTCTTCCATACCTTGTATATCAGTTAAAATAGTATAGTGTTCATCTTTTTTTACAAGACCCATAGCTATTCCTGCTACTTGTGCTTTAATTGGTACACCTGCTGCCATAAGCGCCATAGATCCTGAACAAATAGTTGCTTGAGAACTTGAACCATTTTGATTCCAAGATTTCCGATACAATACGAATAGTATATGGAAAATCCTCTTTTGAAGGATAACTTGCGCTAATGCACGTTCTCCCTAATGCACCATGTCCTATCTCACGACGTCCTGGTGCACGACTAAATCCTACTTCACCCTACAGAAAATGCTGGAAAGTTATAATGTAGCATAAATCTCTTGTTTTCTTCTTGAGTTAAATCATCAATAATTTGCTCATCAGATAAGTTACCTAATGTTACTACACCTAGTGATTGAGTTTGCCCACGAGTGAATAACGCTGACCCATGAGTTCTTGGAAGCACATCAATACGTGATGCTAATGGACGAATTTCTGTTAATGCACGACCATCTGGGACGGACTTTATCTTCTGTAATCTCACGACGAACTTCATCTTTTCACAATTTTATCTAATGATAATTTTGCTTCTTTAACAATATCTAATTCATCTTCATCTGTTACACGTTCTTCAAAGACTGCAAAGTACTCTTTCCTTAACAACAGATATTGCTTCATCACGCTCTTGTTTATCTTTAATGGCAATTGCAGATTTCATTTCTGTTAATGATAAGTCCAATACTTCATTATAAATATTTTTATCAATAACTTTTAACTCTACTTCCATTTTTCTTGACCAATTTCATCAACTATTTGTTGTTGGAAAGCTATTAAACGCTTTAATCTCTTCATGACCAAACATAATTGCATTTAGCATTACTTCTTCTGAAACTTCTTCTGCTCCTGCTTCAACCATATTAATCGCATCTTTTGTACCAGCAACTTTAAGGTCTATTTTTGAGTTTTTCAAATTGTTCTACGTTTGGATTAATTACATATTCTCCCATCAACATATCCAACAGTAACACCTGCGATAGGACCTTTAAATGGAATATTAGAAACAGATAAAGCTAATGAGCTACCTAACATAGCTGCCATAACTGGATCACAATCATATTCAACTGACAACACTGTAGAAATAACTTGAACTTCATTTCTAAAACCATCTTCAAACAATGGTCTTATCGGTCTATCTATTAAACGAGCTGCTAATGTAGCCTCTGTTCCTGGACGCCCTTCACGACGCAAGAATCCTCCTGGTATTTTTCCAACTGCATACATTTTTCCTCATAATTAACTGTTAATGGAAAGAAATCTACATCTTTTGCTTCTTTTGATGCTACCGCTGTAGTTAAAACAACAGTATCTCCGTATTTTACAACAACTGCCGCATTGGCTTGACGAGCCATTTCTCCTAATTCAACAGTTAATTCTTTTCCAGCCCACTGTGTTGTATATATTTTTTTATCTTGAAACATCTTTATTTCCTTTCAACGCTTTTTATTTCTATTTCTTTATATAAATCGACTATTTTTATTATATCATGAATACTTTTTATTTAGAAAGAAAAAAAGAAGTGAGTCACTAAAAAAATCAATTTTTCTGAATCACTTCTCTTTTTTTATCAAAGGTTTAATATATTTAACTAACACTATTTAGAATATTAAGTTAGTTGTATCTGATATAACTTGTATAAAATAAGTATTATCAGTATAAAAATAATAAATAATATAAAATATATTTTTTTGTTTATTAGACATTCTATATATTTCCTTGAATTTTCTTTTTCTAGAATATTTCTTGCATGTTCACATACTCTCGTAAAGTGTTGAATTAAGTCCATATAGACTACTCCTGCTGAAATTTCACAATCTCCATCTTTCATACGATTCGGTATGCTTCTTTACGCGCTGATTTTTCTAACGCATATATATTCTCACAAGCTGCTAATGCTGCTCCTGCTATTGCAATGTTATTTCTCCTCTAGTGATTTAATCGTTTTTTTAGAATAATGTCATTACATAATTCATACATCTCTTGAACTTCTGCTTTTGCATCATCAGAGAATTTTTAATTTTTTTCTTAATTTGATAATTTACCGAAGTAACAATATCACGTGCGTGATCTCCAATTCTTTCAATATCACGTGTTTCCGTCTAATAAAATTGACTGCTGCTTGACCCTTCTTTTTGGACTTAATTTTTCTCTAAACAATAGAGTTAAATAATCTGTCATTTGCTCATCAAAGTTATTAATTGCTTCTTCGTATGTCTCACCTTTTTCGTTTCAAAGATTCGTCTCGAGTCATGAAAATACTCTACAGAATTACGTAAACTTTTTTTAGATAAAATAAGCATCTCAATAAATTCTTTTTGTACTTGACCTAGTGCGACTGCTGGTGCACTAGAAATAAGCGATTTGTCTAGGTACTGTGTACTGTATTTAATTTGCTCATCTTCTCCTGGAATCAACCTAGTTACAACAATTACTAATAACCAAATGAATGGGAATTGTAATACCGTATTAAGAATATTAAATGTACCATGTGCTGTTGCAATTGTCATCTTTGGTTTAGACCAAATGTAGTTTCTAAATAGAAACAAATGCCGTATATGGGCACTAAAAGCTATTAAACATATAATAGTTCCAATCACATTAAACAATACGTGAGATGCTGCTACACGTTTTGCCGCAATATTACTTCCTACCATTGCTAATGCTGCTGTCGTAATGGCCGTACCGATATTATCTCCAAATAACACTGGTAATGCTCCATTAAGATTTAAAAGCTGCATCAGCATATAAGTTTTGTAAAATCGCAATTGTAGCTGCCGATGATTGGATAAGAACTGTTAATAATGTACCAACTCCAACTCCGACCCAAGCACTATCATCAATATGCACAAGAATATTTTGGAACCACGCCATATCTCTCATAGGTCCCCATAGCTGTTGACATCATTTTTAAAAGCATAGAAAAATCCCACCAAATCCAAAAAAATTACACGCCCTATATTGTTTATTAATTTAGCACGAGTAAAAAATAAAAAAACGCTGCTCCTATAAAAATTAATGGTAGTGAGTATTTTGAAATATTAAAACCAATAATAAATGATGTTAATGTTGTTCCAATATTAGAACCCATAACTATAGCAATTGCTTGTTTAGTTTTTAATAATCCTGCTCCTACTAAACTTATTGTGATAACTATTGTTCCAGTACTCGATTGAATCAGTATTGTAACAATAATTCCAGCTAGAACTGCCATCAGAGGTTTAGATGTATATTTATCTAAAACATATCTCATCTTATCTCCAGCTATTAATTGAAGTCCGTCTCCCATATATTTAATACTAAATAGGAAATAACCCCCAGACCTCCTAAAAAGAAAAATAAAAATTTCTTGCCAAAGTGCTGACACTTTTTGTCCTCCTAATATATGTTAAGTACATCATTAAATGCACAAATAGATTTTACCACATAAATTTTAAAAAGTACAACTAAAATTTTAAAGGCAATAGTTAAAAATATTATTATAAAAAAATGATTCCAGTTATAATAATTTTTAATTATCAAAAACTTAATTATTTTTAATAAAAAGATACCTACAATAAATGTAAGTATCTTTTTGTTATCTTATGCTTGTGGATATACAGAAACTTTTTACGGCTACGTCCGTATCTTTCGAAAACGTACAACACCATCAACTAGTGAAAATAGTGTATCATCTCCACCTTTTCCTACGTTGGTTCCTGGCCAAATTTTTAGTTCCACGTTGTCTGTATAGTATAGAACCTGCAGTTACGTACTGACCATCAGCTCTTTTAGCACCTAAACGTTTTTGATTCAGAGTCACGTCCGTTTTTAGTAGAACCTACCCCTTTTTAGATGCGAAGAATTGTAAATTTAATTTTAACATCATCTCTAGTTCACCTCTCTTACTTTCGATAGTTATATAATCTGAATAATTTTTCTTCTATAGTTTTTTTAATGCAACCATCATTGCATTTAACAAAAGTTGTTCTCTATCAGTAGATTTTAATGATCTATATGTTAAATGGCCTGTTTCATCTTCATTCGCTGAAATATCAAACTGAACATCTTCATCTAACTCATCTACTGCATTTATTAATCCAAAAACTACTGCTGATACTCCTGCACAAACTATATCAGAACCATGTTCTGCATAATCTGCATGACCATCAACGGTAACTTGTTTAATAATTTCAACTTCTTTTTTTATTTCAACCTTTATCATAATTAAGCGTTAATTTTTTCAACTACTAATTTAGTGAATGGTTGACGGTGACCTAATTTACGGTGATTGTTTTTCTTAGGTTTGTATTTGAATACTGCGATCTTTTTACCTTTACCTTGAGCAACTACTTTAGCTGTTACTGTCGCACCAGCTACTAAAGGAGCACCAACTTTAGTAGTTTCTCCACCTACTAATACTACTTCGTCAAAAGTAACTGTAGAATCAACTTCAGCTGCTAATTTCTCAACTAAGATTGTTTGTCCTTCTTCAACACGTAGTTGTTTCCCACCTGTTTTAATTACTGCGTACATATCTGCACCTCCTTAAATATTTTTTACTAAGACTCGCCATATAAGGTGGATTGCTCACTTTGTTACCTTACACGTGCGGTTGTAGTAGCTATTTTAGGAGCTACTCAACATTACAATTCTAACATATATAACTATACTCGTCAACCATTATTTAAATTTTTTTATTGATTTTTCTCCTTCCTCTATTCTTAAGTAAAGAAAAAGAATCTTGAATTTCTTCAAGATTCCTATACTAGTATTTTCTTTTTTTCTTATTACTAGAAACAAGTGTTACTTTGTTTGGATCAAATGCTTGTTTCTTTTTGTTTTTCAGGTTTGTACGGTGGATAAATTTTTATGTCCTAAGTACGTTTGGAATATTAAGAATACTCCCCCTACAATATAATACACGGCTACCGCTCCTGCAACCCAGAATGAGAATACAGCAATCATTACTGGACTCAGCCATTGCATCATTTGCATTTGACCTTGAAGTTGCTCTTGACCAGGTTGTGTAACTGTGGTGTCATTCTCATTGCTAAACGCGTTTGAATTGCATACACTATAAATGCAATTACAGGTAGTATGTATGATCTAGTCCCTAGACTAAACACTCCTAAGAATGTTGAATCAATGATTCCTGCTGAATACAACGGGTTAGATAATGTGAAGAATAATCCTGTTAAGAATGGCATTTGAATTAATAATGGTAAACATCCACCAACAGTTAGCGGCATTGCATTATATTTTTCATAATTGCCATTTGTTCTCTTTGAAGTTCCATAAGTTCAGATCTTGCTTGCGTTTTTCTTCATTAGAGTTGCACGAGCTTCTTTTCTCACGAGCTTCTTTTTGCTTTTAGCTTGAACCACTTCTAATTCTGGACGAGCTAGCTCTTGCCCACGACGTGCTTCATTTTGAGCTTTATAGTTTTTTTAACATGAATGGTAAAATAATGATACGTATAATTAAAGTAATTATTACAATTGACCATCCCCAACTACCAACATAGTCATGGATTTTGCTTAAAAGATATATCCATTGGTTTTTACAAATGTTTCATAGAATGTTCCACTTCTATCTTGCGCCGAACATCCAGATAAAAACAAACATACCCTGCAAAACCTAATAAAAGTGCAGATAATTTTTTTCAATTTAGTACTCCTTTTAAAAAATATTTTATAATAAAAAAATTAAAAAAATAAGGTAAGATTCTCACCTTACACAATTTTTATTTACCTTGTAAATTATATCAGATTAAAAAGAGGTAGTCAAACCTTTTTAGCAACTACCTCTTTAATTATTTTATTATTTTTTTCTTTTTTTAGGTAAGAAGGCATTTAATAAAACACCACTTATTGCAGCTAAGGCCATTGCAGGTAATTCAAAATGAATACTTTCAAATTTTAACATTGCTCCACCTACTCCAAGAACGATAATTACCGATGAAATAACTAAGTTTCTGTTAATACTTAAATCTACTTTTTCATCAACTAACATTCTAAGTCCACTTGAGGCAATGATACCAAATAATAAAATTGATACTCCTCCCATAACTGGTGATGGAATAGTAGAAATTAAAGCAGAAAATTTACCTACAAAACTTAATATAAGTGCAAATACGGCTGCTCCACCTAAAACAAATACCGAGAACACACGAGTAATAGCAAGAACTCCAATATTTTCACCATAAGTTGTACTTGGCGGTCCACCTAATAATGATGCAAACATCATTGCCGTTCCATCTGCTAAAAATTGAACGATGTAACCCTGGATCTTTCAGAACATTACGCCCAATTACCTCTGATAATACCATTTGATGACCTATATGTTCATTAATAGTTACAATCGCGATAGGTACCATAGCAAGGGCAGCTATATTCCATTCTGGTGTGTAAGTTACAAATGGTACTGTAAATTTAGGTAAGCTAAACCATGGAGCATCTATAACAGGTTGGAAATTTACTAGCCCTGCTATAACCGCTACTATATCCAAATACAATTCCTAATAATACTGGTATTTGTTTAGCAAATCCTCTTAAAAGCTACCGCACAAATAATTGTAATTAGTAGTGTAATAAGTGCTACTGAAAAGTATTTCAAATCATAGACTTTTGCGCCATCAACAGTTTTGTTCATAGCCATATCAATTGCTGTTGGTGCAAGACCTAATCCAATAACAATAATAATTGGTCCCTACTACAACTGGTGGTAAAAGTTTTAATAACCAGTTAACACCGAATTTATAGATAAACATTGCTACTACACCGTAAACTAAAGCTGGCTAAGAAAGCACCAAGCATAGCTGTCTCTACATTATGTGTAGTTGATAAAACTATAATTGGGTTAATAAATGCAAATGATGATCCCTAAATATGCTGGAATTTTTTTCCTCGTGTTATTAAATAAATACGTTAATGTCCCAATACCTGATGTTGTCAGTGCTGTACTAGCTGGTAATCCTGTTAAAATCGGTACTAGAACTGTTGCCCCAAACATTGCGAATAAATGTTGCAAACTTAGTGTAATCCAAAAGCCCGATACTCGGCTTCTCATGAACATCTAAGACTGGTTTTACTCTTGACTCTTGTGTCATCTTTTTTTCTCCTTAATATTATATTATTAATTAGATTGATAAAAGTCTATCCTCTTTTATTCAAACTTTCATAATTATACCATAAGGCTAGTTATAATAAAAGTATTTTTACAGAATAATAAAAAAAGATAAATTAGCATCAAAAATATAAATTTGACTGCAAATCTATCTTTAATTATCTTCTATTCTACATCTATTCCAACAATAACAACTTCTTCTACTGGTTTATCTTGAGCTCCAGTTTCCACTGCTGCAATTTTTTTCTAAAGTTTCTGCGCCTTCTAATAATTGACCAAAAAAACTGTATGACGATGATCTAAATGAGGGTGTTCCACCTACTTCAGCATATCCTTTAATAGCTTCTTCTGGCCAACCACCTTGTTCTAATGCATCCAAAGTTCTTGCATCTAGGTGATTATTTTTGAACAATAAAGAATTGGCTACCATTTTGTATTTGGACCTGCATTTGCCATACTTAAAGCTCCATAAAAGTGGAAAGTAATCCATTGAAAATTCATCTTCAAAACTATTACCCCAGATTGATTCTCCCCCATACCAGTTCCTGTTGGGTCTCCTCCTTGAATCATAAAATCTTTTATAACACGGTGGAATATTATTCCATTATAATATCCGTTTTTAGCGTGTGTTACAAAAATTTTTCTACTGCTTTAGGAATATCTTTTTCGAAAAAGCTTAAATGCCATGTCTCCATGAGTTGTTTTAATAGTTACTTTGATTTCTCCATCAAGTATTTCTTTTTGTTAATTGTGATAACATATATTTCCTCCAAGGTAAGAGAAAGAAGGCTCCTCTTCCTCTTTATTTTTTTCTTTTATTATGCGTTTTTCAATTAATCTTTCATTAATCTCTTTCTAAAATATTTTCTTTAAATTCAACAAAGCTTTCTTCTTTTTGATCATGAGAACCAAATGTTCTAACATTAACTCCCTTTATTTTCTACTTCTTTATCCCCTATTACTAGAGTATAAGGTATTTTTTTGTTAGCAGCTTCACGGATTTTTATATCCAAGTTTTTCATCTCTATCATCGATAGCTACTTTTTACACCAGCTTTTTTTAAGTTCTTGCATGATTTCTTTAGAATAATCATAGTGGTAATCATTATTTACAGGAATAATTCGCACTTGGTTTGGAGCTAACCATGTTGGAAGGTCTCCTTTGTATTCTTCTAATAAGAAGGCAACCATACGTTCCATTGTTGATACAATACCACGGTGAATCACTACTGGACGATGTGCTTTACCATCTTCTCCAATGTATTCTAATTCGAAAACGTTCTGGTAATAAGAAATCTAGTTGAATTGTTGATAATGTTTCTTGTTTTCCTATTGCAGTTTCTACTTGAACATCAAGTTTTTGGTCCGTAGAAAGCAGCTTCTCCTTCTGCTTCAACATAATCAAGACCTAACTCGTCTGCAGTTTCTTTTTAACATTTGCTGTGCATTATTCCACATCACATCATCATCAAAATATTTTTCTGTATTTTCTGGATCTCTATAAGATAAACGATAGCTAAAGTTAGTAATTCCTAAATCTTTATATGCTTCTTCTATTAATCCTACTGTTAATTTGAACTCATCTTTAAGTTGATCTGGACGAACAAAAATATGTGCATCATTAAGAGTCATTCCACGAACACGTTGAAGCCCACTTACTGCACCACTTGATTCATAACGGTGCATCATACCAAGTTCAGCAATACGAATAGGTAATTCACGGTAAGAGTGACGCTCATTTTTGTAAACCATCATATGGTGTGGACAGTTCATAGGACGAAGAACCATTGTTTCATGATCCATTTCCATTGGTGGGAACATGTCTTCTTGATAGTGTTCCCAGTGTCCACTAGTATATATAAATCTTTAGAACCTAAAACTGGTGTGTAAACGTGGTCGTATCCAAGTTCTACTTCTTTATCGACGATATATCTTTCGATTGTACGACGGATAGTAGCACCATTTGGTAACCAAAGTGGTAGACCTGCTCCTACTTTTTGACTTGTTGTAAAGATTCCTAATTCTTTACCTAGTTTTCTATGGTCACGTTCACGAGCTTCTTGTAACCTTACTAAGTGTTGTTCTAAATGTTCTTTAGTGAAATAAGCTGTTCCATAAATACGTTGTAACATCTTATTATCACTATTTCCACGCTCAATAAGCTCCTGCTACTGATAAAAGTTTTGAATTCTTTAATTTTAGAAGTAGAAGCTACATGTCCTCCACGACAAAGATCAACAAAATCACCTTGAGTGTAAACAGTAATTACTTCATCTTCTGGAAGGTCATTAATTAATTCAACTTTATATGGGTCTGCTGCAAAAAAATTTCTAACGCTTCAGTACGACTAACCTCACGTCCCTCAATAGCAACATTTTCACTAATTATTTTTCATTTCTTTTTCAATATTTTTTTAAAGTCTTCTTCACTTATTTTTATATTCTGAATCAAAAGTCATAGTAGAATCCACCGTCAATTGCTGGCCCCAACACCAAAATGAACATCTTTCCCATATAATCTTCTCAGTGCTTGTGCAAAGCAAGTGTGCTGAAGAGTGGCAGTACATATAATGAATCTTGGTCTTCATCATCAGCAACAATAAGTTTTAAGTGCCCATCTTTTGTAATTGGTTTGTTCAACTCGATATAGTCTTCATCTAATTTCGCTGAAATAACTTTTTCTTAAGACTGATACTAATACTCTCTGCAATTTCTAACGCTGTTTTATTATCATATTCTCTAACATTTCCATCAGGAAAAACTAATTTTGCCATTATAAAAATCTCCTTTTATTTACATGAATACTTAGCTTTTACATATATTTGTTACACAAAATAAAAAGCCCTTCTCTAGCCTATGCTAAAGAAGGGACGAATAATTTCGTGGTACCACCCAAGTTCGAAGTAAATACTTCCTCATAATGCAATTAAAAGCTTGCTAACTTCATACTATAAACAAGGTAGTAACATATAACGCTTATAGGTATTTTCAGCACCATACCCTCTCTAAAATAAGTTAGCCATATATCGTATCCTAAGTACATATGTATTTTTTTATTCATTAATGTAATTCTAGCACAAAGATACTTCAATTTCAAGAGGAAATTTAGAAATAAATTTTCTTTATTCTAACTATTCAAACTATCTAATATTTTACTTATTCCTTCTCCAATAACTTCTTATACCACTAAAAGTTATTAAGACAATCAGTAACATAAATATATAGTTTTTAATACTAAAAGTATTTGGCTGCTTCTGTTTTTACTATCTCTAGATTTTTTTATCAATATCGTTATCTTTTTTACAGCCATATTAATTGCTTCAAATTTATCCAAATCACTGTTGCTAATTTTTTTGTGTTTTTTACTGCAACATAGTAAAGATACTTATGATTATTTAAAAGGCGTTATATCTTTTACCCCAGTATCAGAAATATCTAAACTTGCTAAATGATCAACAGTTTTTCAAAAGCACTAATATCTTTTAAACCTAGATTTTCATTTAGCATCAAACGATATAAATATTTTTTTCCCAGCTAATACTGAAATATCCTCAAGATTATTTTTATATAGTAATAATTCTTCAAGATTATCTAAATTTTTCAACGGGCTTATATCACGTATATCATTTCTATCCAAATAAAGTGTACGCAAAGTCTTTTAATTCGGCTAGTGGGCTTAAATCTTTTATAGCATTTTTCAGCAATAAGACTTTCTAGTTTAACTGCACTTTTTAAAAAAAGAAATATTGTCAAAGCCAATTCCAGATATATTTAGACTGCGAATATTATCAAGCTTTTAAGTTGTTAGGTATATAATCTTTTAATACACCGTTCATCGAAATATCTAATGATTCAACATTTAGATTATTCATAAAAATCTAAGTTATTCATTAAGTTTTTACGAAGAACTAATTGTCTTAACTTCGTAAGCTTTCCTAAACTTTCTGGATTTTTATTTTATTATTAGTTAAGTTTAAATCTTCCAATTCTGTTAATTTTTCTAATGGCTTTAAGTCCTCTATAAAAATTATTAGAAAGATTTAAACTTTTCAGGTTAGTTGCATGTTCTAGCCCTTGAAGCGAGAAAAATATTCATCCATGGTAATGACAAACTAGTAAACTGCTTCATCATCCCAACCGTAATGTCTTTTTCCTTTATACTTCTTATCTATATGAAAATTTATAATACTCTAGCAATGCTTCTTTTTAAGTTCAAGTCTTCAAAGTTTATTTTCTCACCACTTTCAGCCTCTGAATAATTCCTTTCACCAAAAGGTACATAAACATCATTCGCCAACACTATTTGTGGTACTGTAAAACTTAAAGTAAGAACCGCTAAAGTGCTATATAGTACTTTTTTTCATCTTTTTCCTCTTTTAATTTTTTTATACTCTTTTTATTTTATTTCTAACAATTACTAAACCATAAGCTGCAAGTGGAATTAAAAAATACAAAATATGGGAAAATGTATCTACTCTTCGCTTCCCAAATCATATTAAATGATGTTTCCACCTATAAAAAGCAATAGGTATAATAGCAAAAAAATTTATTTTTTTCGTTTATACATAACAACCGATAAAAACAAATGTAAATAAATAAACAAAAAACTTGAAATACTTTCATTATAAATTCTAAAAACAGTGTGTGTGTGATTAAAGTAAATCTGTTTAACAAAAAAAGTCTCTAATCTTTTCAAGTGTTGTTTCATTACTAAAGTTTCGCTGTGGTGCTGTTACTAATAAACTTTTGAAACGTAGGCTCTATAAATTGGTTTTCATATTTTCCTTTGATAAAAAAATCTAAAGCATATTTTTGGATTATCACGAAAAAAACATTTAACCTCTGCTTCATTGAGGTTTTAGAAATTTCAATAATACGTTTTGTATCATACTCCTCTTCGGGCATAATATCATAATTAAACCTATTCCACCAACCAGCCTCACGTTCACCTTCTTGCATTCCCATAGCTATCCAAGTAATTTTTGGAACTCCTTCAGCGATTTCTTTTTTTGGCTTTTTCACTTCATAATAATTTGTAATAACACTCTTTGACGCACTCATTAAAAAAATACACAACTTAAGATAAATGCAATTACCTTTCCAATCCTTATTACGAATAAAAATAAATTACAGCTACTGCAAAAATTGCCAACAAGTGTATTAAATTATTACCAATTAGAAGTATTGCTAAGTTGATACTTAGGAGCTTATTACAAGCTGATACCAATGTTTTTTTCTTTTGTATACTTTATAAAATAATAATATGCAACAAGCGTTAAAAAAACATTCCAGGTAATAAGCCATAAACAAAAAGCTACATAAAAAAATAAGTGGAAAACATAACGCACCTAATATGACAACAATATAATTGGTATCTTCATCCTCAAAAAGTATATTCGCAATTTTATACAACATAAAAAAATTATAAAACTTATAGAAAAAAACTTTGCATTATATAAAGAATAAATGTTGCTCTTCCAAATAAAGATAATATTATTTGAAAAAAATAAATACCGTTGTAATTTGATGTGAATAGATATATAAATAATTATCTCCTTTATCAAGTCCACTATAATTTTCACGAATAAAAGTTATTAGCTTGATCAATTACGTGAAACAGGGTCAAACTGAACATAATCCCGGCGTAATATTGCAAACAAAAATACTTATAATAAAAGTATATATCATAACAAGAAGTACAAGTCGTTTTACACTTATAATCTTTTTTTCAAAATACTTCACTAATATTAAGATAACTATACTAAATATTATTAAAAAAATAATATTTAGTATAGCATTATCCTATTTATAATATAATGTTTCTTGATAATCGCTAGGAAATATTGCAGTTTTTGTAAAGTACCAATAAAGTATTTAAACCCATTAGTACAAAAAAATATAATAGCTACTATTTTTTTACTAAAAAAATTAGATAACTTAGTAAATATTTCCTTATTCATAGATTATTTCTCACTTTTTTTCTTCGTTCAAGAATTTTTCAACAATAAATCTTGGACGTTCTTTTGAGACTCTAAGTAGATTTTACCTACATATTCTCCAACAATTCCAAGAGAAATCATAATCATTCCTCCAATAAACCACATTGAAATCATCATACTTGACCATCCAGGTCTAGCAAAACCTGCAAAGTAACTATACAATGTATAGAAGAATACTATTGCAGCAATAAAAATCATCAATGCTCCACCAACTGTAATGAATCTAATTAGTTTTCACAGATAAAGATGTAATTCCTTCAAAAGCAAAAGCTAACATTTTTGATAGTGGATACTTACTTTCTCCAGCAAATCTCTCTGCTCTTTCATATGTTACGATATCATTTGGATATCCAATCATAGGAACAATTCCACGTAAAAATAGGTTTACTTCTTTAAACTCTGCTAAACCATCTAAAGCACGTTTACTCATTAAACGATAGTCAGCATGGTTAAAAAAACAGTATTAGCACCTAGTTTTTTTCCATAACGCGATAAAATGCTTCTGCAGTGAAGCGTTTAAAGAATGTATCAGTCGTACGAGCTGAACGAACTCCATAAACTATATCGCAACCTGCTAGATATTTTTTTCATCATCTCATCCATCGCGTTAATATCATCTTGTAAATCTGCATCCATTGAGATACTTACATCACAATGATCTTTTAACAGTCATAAGCCCCGCTAAAAGAGCATTTTGGTGCCCACGGTTTCTACTTAAATTAATACCACTGAATAATGGATTTTTTTCATGAAGTTCTTCAATCATTTGCCATGTTTTATCTTTTAGAACCGTCATTTACTAATACTACACGGCTGTCCTTAGAAATTAAATCTTCATCCATCATATTATTCATTTTAATTTCTAATCTTTTTGCAGTTTCAAACAATACCTCTTCTTCGTTATAACAAGGTATTACTACATATAACTTTTTTTCATTATAAATCTCCTATTTTTTTATTTTCTACTTATTGCTTTATTAAGTCTATTCAATAACGCAATATTTTCTTTAGTTTCTTTTTATTGGTAGAATATATATTTCTTCTACTTTTTCTTCGTCAAACTCTCTTAGAATATTATATAAATTTTTTTATTAGATTGTTCAACACTTTTCTCATTATCTGCCAAATATTTTACAGATATATTTAGATTCTCAAACAAATGCTCATTACTTTTTATAAGTTATAAAACCTGTTTTTTTATTTTTTTAGTTTTTTTAAAAAAATTCTAAAGCTTTTTTTCTAAAGAATCTTCATAATATAACAGCTCTGCTTCTGGTGAATAATGACGATATTTCATTCCAGGTGCTATAGGAGTTTGCGTGTCAACCATTACTTCATCATTGTATTTAACACTACCTAGACCTAAGATTCCTTCAATATCCTCTTTAGTTATCTCTCCTGGTCTTGCGATAACCAAAGGCGTTCTCGTACAATCTATTACTGTACTTTTCCAAACCAATATCCGATTGTTCATCTTCAATTATAACATCAATCTTGCCATTAAGGTCATGATAAACATGCTCAAATTTTTGTCGGAGATGGTTTCCCACTAGTATTCGCACTAGGTGCGGCTAATAAAACTTTTAGTCTCCTTTAAAATCTGGCGTGCCGTCTTATTAGATGGCATTCTTACCGCAAGTGTTGATAGTCCTGCACTAACTTTCTTCGAGATACCATTGTTTTTCTTTAGCATTCAAAATTAGTGTCATTGGTCCTGGCCAAAAAGTTTTCTATTAACTTTATCTACACGTTCATCTTGATAATCAACTATATCATTAAGCTGATTCATTTCATAAAAATGAACTATTAATGGATTGTCGCTTGGTCGACCTTTTTGCTTCGTATATTTTACAAACAGCTTTATCACTCATTGCATCTGCGCTTAACCCATAGACTGTTTCTGTTGGAATAGCAATAAGTTTATTATCTTTGTAGTAAGTAATTAATTTATTATATATTTCTTCTTTATTATTACTTTTTAGAAATATTTATTATCTCAGTTTCCATATAATCTCCTTATTACATTATCACTATAAATATTGTAGTCAGAATAATTAACATATAACTTAAATAATCTAACTTATTATATTTTAGTTCTTTATATCTGCTTCTTATAGTTGTTGTACTATATCCTCTTACTTCCATTGCAGTCGCAAGTTCATCCGCTCTTTTTTTAATGTTCCGATAAACAATGGAATCAAAATTGGAATGAATTTCTTAGTTTTTTTGAATTAAAGTTCCTTCATTAAAATCTGAACCACGTGATACCTGGGCATTTATTATTCTATCAGTTTCTTCTAAAATAGTAGGAATAAATCTAAGAGAAATAGACAATACAAGTGCAAATGTAGAAATTGGAATTCCTATTTTTCCTCAAAAATCCTAGGCTCTTTTTCTATAGCATGAGTAATATCACTCGGTGAAGTAGTCCCCATAAATACAACCATCATCATAACTACAAGTACAAAACGAACTGTGATAAGTGCTATACCATAAAAAAAGCTCCACTATAGATTTTAAAGGCATAAAATTCAAAAAATAATATTCCCACTTTTATTAAAAAAATAAGATGAACTAATGAAGTAAATATTATTAATAATAGAATAGCTTTAACACTGTCAATTAGAAAGGCGATGTTTGTTTTTAGATAATATAATCGCTAATACTAAAAAAACAAAGATAAGATTAATAACTCACCCACACTATGTGCAATAAAAACATCAATAAAATAACAAATTATAAAAAAATAATTTCACTCGAGGATCTAAATTATGAATAATAGTATTTAACGGTATATACTTACTTATCAATGAACTATTCATTTTCCTTTTTCCTCTTTATCATATTTTTTTAAACTATTTGTCAATTCTCTATATTCCCTAGAAATAATCCTATATCAATATTTTTGCTCTTTCAACTGATAATAAAATTTCAAAATTTCGGGAAGTTCTAGTGAATTATCTTTTAATAACTCTTTATTAGAAAACAACTCCTCTGGCAATCCAGAAAATGCTATTTCTCCAGAATTTATGACATGGACGATATCTGCATACTTTAAGACATAATCCATATTGTGAGTCACAAGAACTATAGTCATTTTTTCTCTTTTTGCAGAGTTTTGACCATATCCATTATTTCCTCACGACTTCTGTAATCAAGAGCTATAGTTGGTTCATCTAAAATCAATACCTTAGGTTCAAGGGCCAGTACGCCACAAAGAGCTACTTTTCTCATTTCCCCACCAGATAATTCAAATGGAGATTTTTCCAAATAACTTTCATCTAGACCTACAAGGGATATCAATTCTTTCGCTCTTTCTATAGCTTCTTTTTTCGCTTATTCCATAATTTAATGGAGCAAAAATAATATCTTTCAACACGGTCGTTTCAAAAAGTTGCTGTTCTGAAAATTGAAAAAGAACAGACACACTTTTTCGAAGTTCTCGTAACTTCTTCGCTAATTCGCGACGTTCTTTTTATTCTTAGGCGCTACTATTACCATTTCATCTACATTAACCTCTCCACTTGTCGGAATTAATAGACCATTAAAATGCTCTATTAATGTAGACTTCCCACTTCCTGTCTTTCCCTACTATAACAGTATAGCGGCCTTCTTCTATCGTTAAATTAATATTAGTTAATACTTTTTTTCTTATAAGGAGTTTTTTTCGTTGTAAATATAGCTAACATCTTTTAAATTAATTTTGCATATCTTTTTCAACTACACTCCTCTCATCTTCTTCTATTTCAAACATTTTTATCTAAACAAGTATTTAATTCATGCTTTATTCTCTCTAAAAAGGTATTTCTAGATGATATTTACTCAATATATTTATATCGTTATACAAAAAAATTATAACTTCCATTATAGACGATTATTCCTTTTTCCAAAATTATAATATTATCTGAATAAATGCTCTCTTCTGCATCGTGAGTTATAGATATAATTGTAAGTTTTTGTTCTCTATTTATTTTTATATATATCCTAATATCGATTTTTCTTGCAACAGGATCTAACATACTTGTTGCTTCATCTAAAATTAAAACCTCTGGACGCAAAGCTAGTGCTGATGCAATAGCCACTCGTTGTTTTTGGCCTCCTGAAAGTGAAGTTGGCTCGAATTTTTCTGTAATCTTTCATATCTACTATATCTAATACTTCACATATAATCTGCTCCATTTTTTTCACGAGGGAGATTTTTTTATTTTTCTAATCCAAATGCTATATCTTCTTCAACAGTAGCTCCTACAAACTGATTATCTGGATTTTTGAAAAACAACTGCAATCTTCTGACGAATATCATTATATGTTTCTTTTGTATATTCTTTATTCTCAAAAAGAATTTTTTTCCTTTAGTTGCCAAATTTTGCCCATAAAGCAGTTTCATCAGTGTAGACTTTCCACTACCATTTTCTCCAAGAATTGTTAACCAACTACCTCTTGGTACTTCAAAACTTATATCTGCTAATGTCATATTTTTTTAGAATTATTATACTTGAAAAATACATTGTCAAACTTTATCATTATCTATACTCATTTCTTTAAAACATCATTTCATTATACCAAATTTCAGTATGTTTCTCAAACTTAAACTTTTATAGTTACTCAAGCAATAACTTAGTGTTCTCCAAGATTGTTATTTCAAAAAAATCCATACATATATTTTTTTACTAGTTCTATATATTTTTCGTATCTAGCCAATCCTTCTTTTATAAACTTATTGATTTCTTCGTTATTATAAATAACTTCTTTTTAAATACAAACCAGCTGCATCTGCTTTTTGGCCCAGCATATTTTTCGTTCTTTTTATCTAAAATCTCTTTTACATATTCCGCTTCATATTTCCCAGCTGCTACATCTTGAATAGTACCAATTATAATACGCACCATATTATATAAGAATCCATTTCCACAAATATCAAAGTTAATAACACGTGGGCTGGTTTTATCATAATACATATTAAAAGTAATAAATTTCTCTAATCTTATCTTCAACACTAGAATTTTTGAACAAAATGAAGAAAAAAATCATGCTCTCCTATAAAAATAATTCAAAGTCTTTTTGAGCTTTTTCAAAGTTAAAATTATATTTATGTTGACCAACATAATTCAGCAAAAAAACGGATCTACATTTTTGACCTATATATAATTTATAATGGTAAGTCTTTCTTGTACTATTATATCTAACATGAAAAATCCTCATTACTTGTTGTAACACCAAAAATTCTAATGTCTGCTGGCAAATTAGCATTTAATGCTTTCTTCCACGCTTCATTTGGGATATTCAATTCTGTGTCGAAATGAAGTACTTGTCCATAAGCATGCACCCACTATCAGTCCGACCACTCATATATACTCTTATATCTTTTTTTGTTTATCTTTTTTTAATGCTTTCTCTATTTCTTCTTGAACAGTGTTGTTATTTGGCTGGATTTGAAATCCATGATATCTACTTCCATCATATCTACATAGTAAAACTACTCTCACTCTTATCTCCTCAAAAATTTATTTTATAAATATAGCTTTTCACAAACAATTAATAAGCTTTTTAGCCTCGTCTTCAGTCATCCAGAAATGAATTCCACCAGTAGAATCATACCAGCGATCTTCATTAAAAATTTTCGGCATATACCCATTCACCCTAGCTTATAACAAAAAAATTTTCTGCTACTGTTGACCACGCTTCATCAAAAAACTTTGTCCCCTCGAAAATTTTTTTATTTCTAGAACCTTAGCCTTATCGCATCTACAACAATTCAATGTAGAAGAAACTCTTTTAGCATCGCTAGGTATCAACAGTTTTATAATTAGGTTGTCTAAACCTTTTTTTATATGCGACAAAAAGCCCCTTGTTCAGGGCAATGAATACGAAAATTTTCTGTCTTATCATCAAATATTATATTATCTAAAATAGCATTTTCTAAAACTGCTGCATATAGTTTAGCACCTCTTATATCTGCATAAGTCAAATTTACTCGTCTCAGAGAAGCACGCTCTAAATTAGCATTTTTTTAAGTTGGCATTTTGCAAATTACAATCATCTAAAAGAACATTAACAAGTTGGCTACTATAAAAATTTACATTTGATAAATTAGCATTAATAAAATTAGAATGTGAAAAAAATTCATATCACTTAAATCATAATTTTCTAAATTCATATTTTTCTAAAATCAAATTTGTAAAATCTTTTTTTCTCCTTGTTTTTATCTTGTTTTTAAATTGTTCAAAAAGAAATTTTTCCATAAAAACACCTCATTTATATTATATCATAGAGAAAAAAATAAAAAAGTAAAGTCCAAAAATTAAACTTTACTTTTCAATATTTAATTTAATTCAAAAAGAAAAAAAGTAGGTTCTTTATACTACTTTTATAAATTTTTTTACATAATAATTAATAAACTTCTTTTTCCTTTTTCCTCATAAAAAAATATTTAATCCCTGCTTCGATCTATATTTTTATTCGACTACATAATACAGCCTACTAACATATATAATACTTACTATTATAACTTTCTTGCATCGATAGAGAGTTGCCCATAGTCATCAAATTTACGGTTCGATGGTAGAAACTTGCAAACCATATCCCTGCCTTTTATATGTGCTATATTATTTAATTAATATAATACCAGTTATCCTTTAATATTTCAAGTATTTTTTTTATTATAATTATACCGTTTTTATTCCTCTCTAAAAGTTATTATATCAATTATAAATCATGATAATAAATATTTCCTTCTATTTTATTTTTATAACTTATTTTTTTATTTTCTTGTAATAACTTTTTATAATAAAATGTCACAACAAAGAAAACCTAAACATATCGCTGCCATAGTATCAGTAGGGATAATGGACCCCTAAATATATTCTTGAAGTTGCAATTATCAATATTCCTAAAATTGATATAAGTAAAATAAGATATTTACTTGTCTTTTGAAATACATTAATAGCTATTAAACCTAACGTTAGGTACATTATTGTTGCAGATGTGCTATGACCACTTGGAAAGCTCAAACCACTAACTTCTGTTAATCGATGAATTTCTGGTCGTTGCCTTTCAAATATTTTTTTATAAAAAGACATTATTATTCCACATGTTGACATTGTTAGTACCAAAAACAACGCTTCTCTTTTATACTTTAAAAAAATACAAAATTACTGTTATCACAACTACTAGTATTGTACTCTGCCATGTATCGGCTATATCAGTTATAGACTTGTAAAAAAATAGTTAATTCGCTACTCTCAAAAACCTTGAATAAAATTAATTATTCTCAAATCAAAAATTTTTAAAAAGCTATCATAACCTATTGCGATAATTAAAAATGTAAAAATTGATACTAACATTATAAAAATTATACTTCTTTTTCCTCCATGTCATCTCCTTAAATAAAAATTAGGATAACTAGATTTCTTTGTTATTCTATCTAGTTATCCTTTGTTTTTAGTCTAAAGTTTTTAATTTCCTTTAAAATCTTCTATACTTGAGTAACCTTTTCCTCGCATTACTTCTTCTAATTCAGCTACTAAACGCTCGAAAACTCCAACTCCTTCTTGATGAAGAATTGTACCTACTTGTACCAAATCTGCTCCGCACAGTATATGCTCAAAAACATCACGTCCATTAGTAACCCCACCAGTTCCAATAATTTTAATATCTTTATTAAGACGTTGTCTAAAGGCACGCACATTTGCCAATGCAGTTGGTTTAATATATTCTCCACCGATACCACCAAAGCCACCTTTTGGTTTGATAACAACCTCTTCCTTGTCTAAATCAATGTATAATCCATTACCTACACTATTAACACTATTTACATAAGTTAGTGGAAACTTATTTAAAATCTCTGCCATTGCATCAAAATGGGCGATATCAAAAATACGGTGGAAGTTTTACTCCTAGTGGTTTCGTAAAGAACGAGAAAACCTCAGTTAGCAACTTCTCTGTTAAATCAAAAATCATAGGCAATCTGTGGCTTACCAGGAACATTTGGACATGATAGATTAAACTCAGTTACTCCTTCATAATCACTTTCTTGGATTTTTTTCAACAGTCCAATATTTTCTTCATAACTCATACCTGTTACTGATAAAAATTGAAGTTTAGCTCCTTGTTTTTGACGCTCTAATACATAATCTAAATAATAATCAAATCCATTGTTAGGAAGTCCCATCGAATTAATACTTCCTAATTTTTGTATCATAATAACGCGGTTCAGGATTCCCTGCACGGTAATCTCTTGTTGCAGTCTTTGTAACAAAAGCTCCTGCTGCACTTCCAGCAAGTTCATTAAGTTCCTGAACACTCATACAATGAACACCAGATGCATTCATTAAACAATTTTCTAATTCTATTCCTAAAAAAATGTTGTTTTTAACATTTTTCTCCCTCCTAAAAGCTTTTTTTATATAGTTTATCATAAATATTCATTAGTTACTATTGATAAGAAGAACCAAACTATAAATCAAATATCCTCTATTAATACTAACTATTTATTTTTGAATATAAATCTAATGAAACAAATTTCCCATTAGACATTTCATGCTCGACTAATACCCCTTCTTTAATAAAAATTTAATCGTTTCGGTACAGCTGAACTTTTTGTCATTTTCTGTTTGAACTAGTATCATAAGTTTATGCAAATTCAACTCAGTAAATGCGTATTCTGTTAAATATTCTACACTTCTTGTAATTATTCCTAATCCTTCATACTCTCGACTTAACCAGTAGCCTACTTCAGCGCGAACATTGATTTTTTTATTTCATGAAGATCAATCATACCCGCTACTTTATCATCAACCAAAATCATTAAAACAAACATCTTTTTTTATCTAGCATTTGTTGCAAGATATCTTTAATAACTTTTTCTCTTCTTCTGCACTTTTTTTAAGTTATGAACCCAGGGTAAGTATTCGCCTAATCGCTCTCGTTCGTTGTCAATTATGTTATACATTTCCTCTGCATACTTTTGTTTCTGGAAGAATCAATTTACATTCTCTTCCATCTCCTAACTGAAATTTTTTTCAAATAAAAACATTACTTCACCCCTATTCTTTAAAAATTCTCCTCAATAACTTCTGCTAAAAGTTTGTAAGAATGATATTGAGCCTCTTCATCGTAAATATAAAGAATTAACTATAAGTTCTTCAAACTTAACTCTTTTTTTGTAAATCTTTAATTTGTTTTTACAACCGTCTCTTTTACTACCTATAAAAGATACCTTTGTCATTTTCTCCACTATTTCCTTTTTCATGACTAATCAAATTATCTATTTCAAAAAGCAATCGGCCCAAAATGAGGGACTTTATTTGTGGAGATAAATTCTCTCCACACCGCTTCTTCAGACTGAAGTGGGGGCATAAGCCCTTTCTGATTACTTGTAACAATATTTAAAAATGATTGTATCATTGTCGTTGATAATCTTTTTAGCTTCTTCATCTGTGTCAGCTAGTATTGCATTCACTCCTAGTATTACATAAGGCTTGTCAAGGATAGCTGATGGTTGGAAATAACGATTATATATTGCTATAGCATTTTCCATCATCGTTGGTGCAAAATGAGCAGCAAATGAATAAGGTAACCCTAACTTAGCAGCAAGATACGCACTATCGGTGCTTGATCCAAGAATATAAAATGGTAAATACAGACCATGTGCAGGATAGGCTTGAACATAATTCGAACCTTTAAAGTATCCTGATAATTCTGCCAAATCACGCTCAAAATCAGTTTTCAAATCTTTAGTTCTACGTAAAGCCATCGCTGTTGGTACATCTGTACCTGGAGCACGTCCAAGACCTAAATCTACTCTATTAGGATACAATGTTTCTAACGTTCCATATTGTTCAGCAATCAAATATGGACTATGATTAGGCAACATTACACCACCAGAACCAACTCTAATTTTTTTAGTATTTGCTAATGTATGCTGAATTAAAAGTTGGGTTGCACTACTTGCAATACTTCTCATATTATGATGCTCAGCAATCCAATACCGAGTATATCCTAAGTCTTCAACTCTTTTTGCAAGACGTACCATAGCATCCATAGCATCTTTAAAAACTTTCCCCATGCCTTAATGGCACAAGATTCAATACAGAAACTTTCATAATTATCTCCTAATTTATATTTTACATATTATCTTTATTAATTATACTCTTGACTATATATAATAACAAAACAATTTACTCATTAATTTTTTTAGATATCAATAAATACTTTTCTCCCTAGAAATTAATATACTATAAAATCTACTTTAAACTAAATCTCTATTCCTTTATCTGCTAAGTTATTTATACATTCCATATAATAACTATCATTATGTTCTTTGTAAATTGGTGAATTAATTTCTACTTCTTTCAAGTCTGTATAGGGTTTACAAACTTTTCCTCGATAGTTTTTATCAAACCATTCCTCACTCACATTATATCCTCTAGCTATCATTTCATCCATTATTAGTTTATGATATTTATATAACAAAAACGGTTCATAATCAAATACATAATTGACTGTTGCATGTCTTTTTGCCCAACCATTCCCTCTTAATGCACAGCATTCACGATGTTGCCCTAAAAAGTTGTTGTCTAGGTAGTTTGCGAATTAAATCTTCATGCCATAATCTCATTAATTTTCTCCTATAATAAAAGTTGATTCCTGTAAATACTTATTAGGATATTTTTCCCAATAATACTCTTATTTCTTTTTAAAATCTCGTTTTGTGTTGTTTTTCCATCTCTATACTCTTCTAACTTTGAAAAGAACTTATATTTTTCCTCTGATGTTGCATTCTTTTTGAAATATCCCCAAACGTGATGAAAAAGCATTTGTCACTTGACCTTTATCTTCTGGTAACTTTATCGCTTGTTCAATATATCTTTCTACTACTCTTGTATTAACATCTTCTTGTTTTAAATATTGTCTAATCTCTAAATATATCTGATTTGATTTACTTAACACCAAATATTTATTTTTCGCCCAAAGTTTCTGACAAAGAATGCGTTCCTTCTTTTTATCCATAATAAATTACATTCCTTACTTAATAATATTATTTTCTACGATCATATCTTAAATCTCTAGCTTTAATGAATTACCATCTACATAAACAGCCTCTGATTCAATGATTTTTTTATTTTTTTCATCTTCAGAGAACCCTATAGTTTCTCCATGTTTTAATGTTACATCATAAGCCAAAACATAATTTAAAAATATTTATAAACAAATCATATACTTCTCTATTCGACATAACCGTTTCTAATATTTCTATCTCAGACTTATCAAACTCTTGCATACCGTAAGAATAAACGCTTGTTCTTTCATTATTGTATATAATACCAATATATACCCAGAGCTGTACTGGTAACATATCACTAAGCAATAACTCTGAAAAAGCAATATATAATTCTTTGGGAAGCAATAATGTAGCTGATCCTTGATAAATACCTATAGCATCTTCAGAAGTACGCAATATAGAAGAATTAACTTTTTGTTAATAATGAATATTTCTCTACCATCGGTATATCGCTAGATAAAATTGAAACTATTACATGATTTGTGTGTTCTTTTTGTTTCATTTTTCTACATTCTCCCATAAATATGAATAACTATACATTGATTCAAATTCTGAATTAGGTATCGGTACTGGCATCATCGATATGGCAACAAGTTCATCTCCTACTTTGAAGGTAGCTAGTTCATCATCACCCTCGATATCCGTAACATCAAGCTCCCAATATACTCTTAAATCCTCTATTACCTTATCTAAAAACATAACTTTTATTATTTTTTTGAACATCGGCATTGACAAAACAACATTATTTTTCATTTAAAAGCTTCCATTAGTTTTTCTCCTTTTTAAAATTATTTCTTACTATATTTTCTTCTCCATATAGTTTTAATTAATTTACTTTTTTTACTTTTTCTTGCTGGTAATTCTGCTAACATTGTCATAAATAAACCTGTTAAGTATTCTTTATCATCTACCTCAGTAATTAACAACATTTCCTTTTGCTCCTGGATAAGGTAAATCATATTCTATATTTGATACATAATCTAAGGCTGATTTCACTGGTTTTACAAGTAGTCTGTCATCACATATCCCACCGACAATCTTATCATTGTAATATAAAAATATATTCTCCCATCATGGCTCTATATTTAATATTTTCTAAATCATCTAGCTGTTCTAATATAAAATTTAAATATTCTTTACTTGATGCCATATAAATCCTCCATTTTTAACTATATCCTATCTCTCACTCATATACTTTCCTATTTCAGCCTCTGTTAATTTTTCTTACTTCTGTATTTGGATATTCTTTATATTCTTGAACAAAAAAACAATGGCTGTAATGAGTTGCATTTCTTATTTTTTTATTTTTCAAAAAAATAATTGTAATTCATTATTATCCGCAAATATTTTTATAAGACAGTCTACCATTTGAACTTTCTATCTCATAAATTCCACAACATTTTTTTCAATGTGAAGTCTGCTGTACGCAAATAAAAGCTTCGCAATATCTAATGATTTAAACGGAAAAATTCCATCTTTTGCAATCCCCTAATTGAATCTTTTCTCAATACAAATACATCTTCCACAGTTCCCACATATGTATTGTGTATGATTTTTAAGACAGTCTACTGGATTTAATAACGGTGTTACTCTATTTTTATCTGAATAACATTCTTCACACATTTGTTTTTCTCCTTTCTGTACTTTTTATAAAAATTGATATCAGAACTTCCAAAATACATTCATAATAAATTTATTAAATACTTAATAATACCTTAAATCCATTTTTACTATATTTTTTTCTAATCATATAAATATTTACTTTTAAATTTTAATCACTTTTATTTCCTTTTAGTTTAAAAAAATAGCGTCCCTTATTTCATCAAATAAAGAATGCTATTTTTGTAATTATTACGTTATATTAAATTTAACTTTATTAGTTTCATTAGATTTCTTAGAATTTATATGTAGTAAGTTTTGTAAATTCTCCATATCTATAGTGACTTTTCCACTATCATCAACTTGTATTGCGATATATTGTTTAGCCGTTGGATGATAATCCATCCCTTGTAGATCTACATAACGATCTGCTTTTATATTCTAAAGCTGCTAGATTATAAATAGCTCTACTATTTAAAACTTCACCAATTTTATTTTCTGAACGTGCCGTGTTAACAACCGAAGCTAATGGTTCAAAAAACTTTCATAATTCGGAAGATAACTAGCTTTTTACAAAATATTGATAGTTATCAATATGTGGAGTCGTTATATACAGATAAACTGTATTCCCTTCAACTTTATAATCATTTAAATCATATGCTCCGGCCTTTCCATAAGCATTAGTGTTTACCTTAAATGACATCGCACCATATACATTCATTTTATATGTTGTCTCTTGGAACGTAAATTCTTCATTTGGAGTAAAGTTATACTCTTTTGCCACATCTGCAATAAATTGTTTCCAAACATTTTCAAATAATTCTCTTTGATTATTGAAACCTGCCGCTTTAACTAAATCATCAAAAATTTTTGCTGATTAACAAAAACGGCATCTATTACTTTTAATGCAGATTTTACTTTTTCATCAGAAATACTTTTTCTTTTTTATTTTCTAACTTAGCTTGAGCCTTTTCCACTCTTGTCAACCTAGTTGTGAAACTTTTACCAGAATTTTTGTTCTGTGTATGTACGATCAAATTTTACTGGTTCCACTTTTTGCATTCCAATCAAAAATCTTTTTCCTGGCCCTTGTATCACTTCTTTTTAGGTTCATCTTTTTGAATTATTTGTCGTTGTTGAAGTTGTAGAACATCCAGACAAAGCTGAAACTAAAACCACTGTTCCTAATATTTTTAATAATGTTTTTCTCATATATTATCCTCTCTTTTCTTTTTAATGTAGAAATACATCCCCAGTATTTCTACAAAAGCAAAAGGTGTAGCGACATAAAAAGCTATTATTACAATAATATAAACATAATATTTTCTTATAAACTCTTTCATGATATATTCCTCCTATCAATAAGAATAATATTAATACTTATATTTTTTTCATATAAATAAATGGAAAATTCTTCCTAGCTTTACCAGAATTTTAATAGTATACTTCATTAATATAAAAGAATTTTTCATTCACTACGAATTAAAAACACTAATGGAATATCTCCATACAACCAAATTCTAAATATACCTATAATCGCTAAATGGATTGGATAATAGTAATAGAAAAACCATTTTTGAACCTATGCTTTGACCTCTTGTCCCATCATATTTCAATAATAATGGTATAGCCAATAAAGTCGCAAACTGTAATATTCCATAGAATATATCAATAAATATTATATAAATGGCTGCATAAACACTTATCCAAATTACATAATCTATAACTTGTTGTTTTTATTCTTCTATGTTGATACAAGAAAAAAATGGCATCATTAACGCTATTGATGACCAATCTGCAACAAAAGTTAATAAACAAAAAAATAATAATCGTTAAAATTTTCACTGTATTATTTATCTTTTCATTTCTAAACACAGCTATCAATAATACTGCCATAGCTAGTGGAAATAAAAACACTTGTTTTGTTAAAAATGCTACCTACCATTAGATTAAAAGGAATTCCTAGCCCAAAAACAAAAAGCAAAGTGACTAGCTACTGCAAAACTCATCAATCTTAGAAAATATTTTTTTAATATTTTTTTGTATAATAACAACCTTCTGCTATAAAGTACCACATTATAGGTGCTGTTAGTCTGCCAATTATATGCATAGCCACTGGTACTACTTCTCTTACCAAACCTGGATATAATAACCATGCTAAATGATCTATTGTCATCGCTATAATAGCAATATACTTCAGTTGTGTTGCATTAAATTTTAAATTCCTCAAAAACTTGTTCTCCATTTGTATAGATTATCACAAATAATTAAGTATAATCTATATATTCTATTTTTATAGTTTGATTATTTTCTTAAATTTCAATATTAAGACAATCTTTTATCGCTCTAATAGTTTTTCATAATTATCTAAAAAGAAAGTATTTTTCATCACTATCAAGAATTAAAAGTTGATCTTTAAATCCATCTCGTTCAAGCAAATAAATAAGGTGATTTGTAAAGTCATCACGAATATCTTGACTTGCCATACTCATATCACGAAAGCCATCATTAACATATGCTGATTTTGGGGAATTAAAATAATAAGATCCCATTTTTCTTTTGAAATAGCAACCTTATATGATAGCTTAGTGCCTGATACTCTTCTTCTGAAATAATATCTTTAAGATAATAATCTACATAAGCCATAGTCACCGTAGCATTAGTGTCTACAAAAACAATACCTGTATGGCTACCACTATCAATGACATTTGAAGTCTGTTCGTTCTGATTAGCAAAAAGACGGATATAATCATTAGTATCTAGTTCATCATCACGAACATTATAAAATTCTTGATAAAAAAACGTGCATACTCAAGCGATATAGGTGCATTAAAAACACGACCAAGATCTTTTATTAATGTTGTTTTCCCGCCTGAAGCCGAACCTACTACCAAAAACTTTTTCGTAAAATGACGACGAAAAAGGCCTTTGTAATATAACGCCAATAAACTAACGGGTTTTTCTAATTTCTGTGCTAGATATTGGAACTACAGTTAAATCAATCATTTTAATCGCCACTTCTTTTTGTTTAATATCACAAAGAGAATTATCACAATCCCTCATATCGATATATTCGTCAGAAAAAAACTTCTTCAAAATAACTAAGCAATGGTTTTTTTGATGATTTTCATCCCCCACATAAAATGTCATCTTTTCAAATTGGTAATCTGTATTCTCTTTAATAAGCTTATGAAGAGTTTCTAGCCAAGTCTTCCATCCGTTCGGATATGTTTGCATACCTTCTTCATCAAGTTTATCCACTACAACCAATTCATCATCATGAAAGACTTCTCGAACATAACGGAAACGACGATTAAGATGCAGGCCATCACGAGTCCCACGATCTTCTTTCGTATTTGTTCCTGACACAATAATCAAAAACTGCATCATTTTCTCGTTTTGCTTTTTGTTATAAAAATCTACATGACCTGTGTGCATTGGTGCAAAAGCCCCAAATACTACTGCTAATTTTTTTATATTTAATAACTTATGCTTCATATCTCCTATTCCTCTTAATGTACTTTTAATAATCCATCCTAATTTTTATCTTTAGTAGTTTATAGTAATTATAGCCTATCACTTATTTACTAATATAATAATTGTATCAAATATTTAAAAATAATACAACAGATAGCCCTATAATACCCGTTATTAATTTTTCTACAATTTTATTAAGTTAATATTGATTCCATTATCCTCAATACATATACTAAATATATTAGATTTAAAAAAATGAAAAAATATTTTTCTGCTAATAACATCATTTTTCTGAAAAAAATATATTTATTTTAAAAAGTGATATAACTAATTTTTCATGAAATACAAAAAAATATTGGAATTCTTTTTATTTTAAAATATATTATTAGTTTTATTATTTATGAAATATTATATATAACATTTCGATAACATTTTTACTATCACTATATCTTATAAATAGTAAAAATTATTTAGTAAAGTATTTGCTTTTATTATGATTAGAACGTATAATTAGAGCTGTAATAATAAGATTTTTCGATTAAAATAATGAAAGGATAACTTAATGAAAAATTTAATTTTGAAAAAAATAGAAAAGAGATATTTTCAATAAGAAAAACTAAACGTAGGAGTGATACCTTTAGCTATCATGAGTTTAGCAGTTTTTGGAGTTGCTACTTCATCTCAGGAATTAAAAGCATCAAACAATCAAACAGCAGAAAATAATAAAGTAGAATCTATTACTCAAGCTATAGATAATAAAAACGGGCTAGAAAAATAGTCTAGAACCTAAAAAGATCTAAAAGAGCATTAGTAGATAGCACTGTTATTGCTGATTTCAATGCTACTGTTACTTTAAGAAATGATACAACAGTTATGAATGCAGGTGATACAAAAATCTATCTGCACAAGAAGTAGCATTCGAAAAAATCGATATGACATTTAAAAATAAAAACAAGATGGAACCCTAAAAGCAGGGGATACTATCCGTATACCAGTAACTTTAACAAACAATGCGTATGGAGGATATTATGCTAACCTAAGTTCTGGAACATCAGAACCTATTCAAGGGGTGGGAACAATTAAATTTGATTCTTCAAATCCAAATAATCTAGCCTATGTTATAACTTTAAACTCTGATTTTGCTAATATACCTGCAAATACAGAAAAACAGTTACTGTTACACAAAGAGCTGCTAATGGTTCTAAATTCACAGCTAAATCAAGTAAAAAGATATTGTATTAGACATAAATGGGAAAGTATTTACTTTTAAACCGGTAGCCAGAGAATTTCCGAAAGCTGAAGCTATCTTTTCTGTTTATAATTCAGCTTCAACAGATCGTGCAAACTCAATAAAAATAGGTACTTCAGTTGGGGCTGCAAATTACTATAATAATATGCTGTCAAGCAACGGTCAAAAATCCAGGAAATAATACTAAGATTCCTGATGGAGATATAATTTCTATACATCATGTTAAACCTGCGGCAGGTTCTACTATTATAGGAATTAAACCTGATAACAAAAGATATACATCTACCCTAGCTATTAGTGAAGATGGAAAGTATCTTGTTAACAAAGATACACCAACATCTATAACAATTGACTCTGATCCAGATAATAAAGTAATAGAAATGCCAGCAAATTCAAGTAATGAAGATATCCTTAAAGCATTACAAAAAAAGCTGGTAAAAACTCTTCAGTAGTTATTAACAATGGAGATGGGACATATACTTTAGGTATAAATCTAGGAAAAATGAAAGGTGAAGGAATCACTACTTATCATGATCTTAGACCAACAGATGATTATGCAGAGTTCGGTGATACTTATCAAGAAATCGATAGAACGCCAGAAGTAAATAAACAAGTTAGTAAAATTTTAAAAGATATGAGTGTTATTCAAGGGACAGGTCATTCGACACGCATAATATTCGCAGATTCATCTATTAAAAAAATTCAATAGAAGGATCTAAGAGCTATAGTTACAGCGTAGATGGTAATGGAGTTGGTACTCAATTAAAAACAGAAGATATTAAAGCGACAACAACTCCTTCAAACGCACGTGCAGTTGGACAAACAAAAATAACTGTACGTTATGTAGATACTGAAGGTAAAGAAATCGAAACACAAGATTATAAATATGGATATCCTGCAGGATTAGCTACTACACCGAAATCTCCAAATTACGATGTGAAGCCTAAGAATATAAATAACTATACTCTTGTAACAGAACCTACAACAGTTCCTGGAGTAGCTGGGACTCAACTAACTACAAATAAATCTATAGAGTTTAAAGGTGACGATCAAAATGTTTATTATGTTTATAAACTAAAAAGAAGGTACTGCTAAAGTTAAGTATATTGATGATACAACTAACGAAGTATTAGAAGTTAAGGATGATTTAAAAAGGTAAGTATAATACAAAAATCTACATACACAATAGATGATACTGTAGAAAAAAATATACAGATAAAAAATTATGAGTTTGTATCTAGTACTTATCCAACGGATGGAGTGACTTTTTGGAAAAGAAGAACAAGTGTTTGAAGTTCATTTAAAACACAAGACAGAAAAAGCACCAGAAAGTAAAAAGTAAAACAAACAATAAACTATGTGTACAAAGATAACAACCCAGCAGAGCCAGCATTTCCAACAGTAGAAAGAGAACTAGAGTTTACAAGAGAAAAATACAAAAGACCTAGTAACAAATGTTGTGACAAATGGGCAGTGGACTGCAACTAATGGAACAGTCTTTACTGAAGTAGTATCACCGACAAAACCAGGATACACAGCAGACAAAGCAAAAAGTAGAAGCAGTGAACAATGTAACTGAAGATACTGCAGATATAGTAGAAACAGTAGTATATAGCCCAGAAACTCAAAAACTGACATATACAGTAATTGATGACACAACAAATACAACACTAGAAGACAAAAAGATCTAGCAAGTGGGGATTCAAACTCTGAAGTAAAAACCAGAAACTCAAACAACTTATGATCAAATCGTAGCTGGGTATGAAGCAAAAGGTTATGAAGTAGTAACAAAAGAAGCCTTACCAGAGAAATTCGATACAGATATTACAGTAGACCAAAATGTAACAATTCATTTAAAACACAAAACAGAAGCAATCAAAGAAGAGAAAAAAGTAAGTTTAACTGTGCGTTATCACGGAGCTGGCGATAAAAACACCACCAAATCATGTGGAAGAAGCAGTATGGACTCGTACGGTTACTAAAGATAAAAGTAACAGGTGAAATTGTAGATAATGGTACTTGGGTTTTCAGATAAATCTAAGTACGCAGAGGTTACATCTCCTGTAATTGAAGGATATACAGCAGATATTTTAGTTGTAGCAGCAGAAACAGTAACTCAAGATAATATTGTTAAGGATGTTAATTATACTGCTAAACCTCAAGAACCAAAGGATCCTAAAACTCCAATAAATCCAGATCCTAAAACTCCAAATAAAGACGATAAAAAGAAAATTTTTACCTTCTACAGGACTAAATAATACTAATAACCTAACAGTATTAGGATTGTTATCTATTATTGCTACGTTTGGAATAAGAAATATTAAGAAAAAACACTAATAATTTTTTAATAACTAGATAAAAATCCGGAACATAGAAATCTGTTCCGGATTTTTATTTTATATACTAAAAGAAAAACTATATTAACCTTCATAAAAAAATAAAAAACTTAATGATTTGAAATTACGCATATTGATTATATATTAAAATACTGGTAGCTATCCCTCCAGAATCTAGCTCTCATATTTCAATATTAGATAAAAAATTATACAGGTTATTTAATCTTTTAAAACTTACCACCAGTCCCTCCATGGGTACGTCCAGACGATGAAGTATGTGTGCTACTGCCTCCACCACTAGAGCTACTTGTCTCTTTTGGTTTTGCAGTTTTATTAACTGTGCTATAAAGAAACTGATCTTCTGATCTTGTTACATTTAAACTATTTTCTTTAATGTAGCTATTTGCTGCCAAAGCAGGTCTAACAGTTTCAAGCTGATTTTCCATTCCCTTCACGATAAATCTAGCTATAAACATACCTAATCCTATTACTATAGGAGTCCAAAAATATACTAATAGGTTCTTTTCGGAAGATTACCTTTATCATAAGGTTTATCTGTTTTAGCTTGAGTTAAGAATTTATCACTCAAATCTGCATAAATATTAAATGCTTCATAATTATTATTGTGTTTTAACTCAGGTAAGAAATTACGCGACATATAATTCAATCCTGCATCTTATTTCACTAATACTATGTGTATAATAGTTTAGATTTATACTTTTCTATGTTTTATATACTATGCTCTCTTAGTTTGTCTATCCCACAGCAGTCATAATCTTACCAATATAGTAAATTCTCCCACACTATTGCACCTATAATAAACAACAGAGCCATTGAAGATGAAGCAACTGAAAGTAATTCCTCTTTTTATATGTATCTTTCTTATAGGATAAAAATTATAACAACTATTTTTAATACAACACTACTTATTCCTATATGCACACCATATCTAAAAACAAATCCTAACAACCAAAATCCAATTTCTGCTCCAGCAATACCAAATACAAAAACCGAAGAAAAAGCCTGCATAAATAAATATATCTAGCACTATTGAACCTCGTAATATTAATTTTTGCTAATTTTTTTCTCTTTCATCAATATAATCTCTCATAATCTAAATTTCCTTCATTAAATATATTTATTAAATCATACTTCGTTTCTTATTTCTAACTAAACTCTGTATCTTCTTAATAACCACATTCATCTCTGATATTCCTTCATTTTTTTAAAACTCTATTCCAGAATTTAAAAAGCTAAATTATCTAATCCGCACCAAAAACATTTTATATACTACTATTATAGCAATTCCCCCTTTTTTTCAAACATTACTAAAAATATACATATCTTATACAGATAGTTTTTAAATTATAAGTTTTTGAATTTTTGTAAATATTAAAGTAAATATAAAATTATAAATAATTAGATTATTTATAACTTTTTACTAAATTCTTTTTGTCTTAAAAGTCTTATATAATGATATAATAATAGTGTATTAATTTTATTTAGAAAAGAGCGCTATCTATGGGATTTTTATAATAACTTTATCTTTTTGCTTTTATTGTATTACTATTATTTTTACTTACAATTTATATCTACTTTAGGCTTCTAGTAGCTGTACTAGAGAAAAATGATGTTCCTCAATGGATATATAAGTTTGGACAAGGATTTAGAGGAAGATTTGCTATTGGAAAATTAGATGATATTACAGACTCTACTGCATTAAAAAGAAGCCACTTTATTCATTTTAAAATTTCTTTTTGGCTAATATACTTCTTTAATTATAATATATTATAAAACTCACAACTTCCCAGTAACATTGTATACATGTTTAAAAAGCAGAATTTGCTATTGTTATTGCTGTCATAATATTTACCTACACCAGCAGACTTATTCTACTCTTGCTAAATATAAAAAAGAAACCAGCCTACAGATATTCTTCATCAAACGCTGTAATCGGTTCAATCTTTTTTACCTCGTTTGCCTTTTACTCTTTGTATATCAATAACAGGTTTTCCTGAAAAAACCTATCGAAATCCAATTAGATAAGACTAATGTGATTATTGGTAAAACAAAGGCGTCTGAACTTTTAGATGCTGGCTTCACCTTTTACTAAAAAAACACCTGAAAGTGAAATTATAAATAAGCGCAATGATCACTTTTACTACGGTGAACTTGTAGAGATAGTTCGCGATGAAAAATCCTATGGTTTTATGAGTATTACCCCTACATGGAAAGATGTTGATAAGCTTAAGAATTGCACCATAACATATTATAAAAATTCCGGCAGATAGTACAGTTCTATCTACTGTTAAATTTAATCATAAAGACCTAGCTCCATTTACTATCCATGATTTTAGAACAAAAATTTAACAGATATTTTTTCACTAAACCCTGTAGATTACAAAGAAGTAAAGCACGATACAGATTTCCTACTTAAGTTACAGACAGCTGACTACACGCTATGGCAAAAGATATATCATTCAAGCTAACTTCACAGCAGATGCTTCTCCATTCTATTATAGTGTACAGAGCTCAACATACGATATGGGAGTAAGCTTTTATCAAGCATACTCCCATATTTCTTCCACTGTATTTTTTAATACATACTAACTAATCAAACCATAAATAAATATCATGGCGTACAAATATCACCAAATTTAATATCTCCTATTTCTTGATAACTCAAACCTTAATTTTAACCATCTATAGAAATATCTAATATTTCATCATATAAACCTTCAATTTCAATATCCAAAAGATGATCCGCATCAAGCTCATGTTCTGTGTAGGTTAAGACACTTAAGTTCCCGAATCTTCTAATTATCGGTTTTACCTAACTTTTCATCAATACTATGAACATCTTCATCAGGATAACAATATTTAAAAGTTTCCGATTCCACACAGGCATCTATTATTTTAGTTAAATTTTCAGAATATAAATCAAGTAATTTACCTGAAAAAAACTAATTCTTCTTCTGTAAAAATCTTCTTCATTAATCTGAAGTTTAAATCCATTTATCTCACATTCATAAAAAGACAAGTATGAAGTTTTATTAAAAATAAAATCTTCCTTTTTAATATACAATCCATTATTTTTTTCTCCTTTATCTAACTATAAATTAAAGATAATACTACATATAAGATCAGTACAATTCCAACAATAGAATTCAAAAACCTTATATCTAGCCTCTCCAAAATTTTCAAAAAACAAACCTTTTTAAAGGTCTTCCCTGAATCTGCAGTACTATATTTATTTATTCCTGCAAAATCAAAAACTGCCGCTAATGTATAAAGTAAATCCACCACTATAAATACATATTGATAATTTTTGCTTTTTAAAAGGTCTATTATTTGATTAATATTCAATCTCTCATTCATACTTATTTCTCTTTAAAAACTCCTCGGTTACATCATACCAACCTTCAACATTAATTTCTTCATCATTTATGTATGTTTCGAAATAAGAATATACTACATCTGCATCTAGGAAAAAAAGGCGCGATAATGTCTAAAAATCAGCTTTTATCTTTATACTTTCTACATTCTACTAAGTAAATACCTTCTATTTCATCTATGTTATCTAATGGAATTTGCAAAACTTGAGTTAAGAAGTTTAATGCATCGTCTTCAAAAATACTCTATGTCTGAGTGTATCTGAACGTAATTTGGATTTTTCTGAAGTATCATAAAGACATAGCCATTCTTCACTATCCTCTGTAAATAAATTATCAACTATATACTTTATTTCATCTAAATCAGCTTTTTCTCACTAATATATTGTGTATCAATTTTTTTTTCATATGCTTACCATCCTACCTTTATTATATTTTTTTACTGATTTTTAATTTATTTATACTTATTTATTTTTTTATTACACTCTATTTTTTTAAAAAAGTTTATCGATATCTAAAACACTTATCTTTTTAATTTTTAAATCTATAAGTGTATGATTTCTTTTAAAGATTATTTCTGTATTCAACAGTATTCTTTAAAAATTATGCCTAATACAATCAACTAAGAAGCAACCATATTCAGGGATATAGTTCTAACTTAATTATAGGTTTATAATTCTCATTTTGAATTTTATTAGACATTGTTATTAATTTTTTTCTAAATCTTCTTCATAACTTTTTATATAATCTTGCTTCTCTTTTTCACAAGAAAAATCATCATCCATTTTTCGTTTCTTCTATATTTTGAAGTATTTCATCTTTATACTTACTTATATATTCGTAAAAATTTTTCATGTTTATTTTTAAACCAAAGTGTGTAATAGTAATGTTCCCAGTCTGCAAAGTAATAATCAAGAATTGCTTTCTCACACTCTTCCAAAAATAAGTCGTATTCTCCTAGAACATAATAAGCTTCAAAAAAACTTGATAATCTGCAATATCATCAGTAGTTAAATAATACTTCTCATCTTGCCCTACTTCAACTTTTTAAATAATAGATTGCTTCTTCCTTATTGCCTAAATATACTTCACAATAAGCCGTACATAACAACAAGCGCATTCTATCTGGATACTCTGATAATAGTTTTTCAAAAAAATAACTTTTTGCCTTTTTGATATTCTTTTCATTTCAAATAAACATACTGCATATCCAAATTGTATTTCATAATCCTTAGTTATTTTTAACGCTTTTTTTCAAAAATACATTAGACTATTATCTAAATCTTCAATTGTTTTATTACGTTCATAATTTGAAAAACTAGTTAGTGCTAAGCCTCTATATGTTTCAATAAAGGGAGAATTTAGCTTGTCAGCTTTTAACAAATAATCATCTTGTTTTTTTATCAGCTTCATAATAGAATCCTAGATTAGTATAAATTCTTGCTTTATCAACATCATTAATTACTTCATTATATTTTTAAAAACAAAAATCTTCTAATAATTTAATTGCATTTTTTCATATCTTAATTCTAATTCTACAGAAGCCAAAACACAAACAATATCTACATTAGATGGATATTTTAAAAAGATCTTTTAAATATGTTCTGAAATTCTCTAAAAACATGTTCTGTTTGACTATAATTTTTAAAAAATATTTTCTTTTATGTTTATTTTCATATTCACTTTTTAATACATTCCAAAAATTCTTTTATTAATTTTTTTCATAAATACCGCCATCCCAAGCACATTACTGACTACAAAAAAACTACTTTATTAATTTTTTACAGGGTTCTTTTTAACTCTCCCAATCTACACTTTCTACTTCTAAACTATCATTAAATTTCACGCATAAAATTTGATCACTTTCTTCTGGGTTAATCATAAAATCAACACAAATTAAATTCTCCCCAGCCCATAGCGAAATTGCTTCTATTTTCATTTGCTCTACAAATTCACAAATTTCATCTGATATATCTAATTCCAATTCTTCTTTATGAAAAAAATAATATACTCATCATCCACTTTTTAAATAACATTTTAAAGCCTCTCTAGCTTTTTTTCAAAATAGTTTTCACTATTGCGTAAAAAATTCAGCAAATGTATCAAGAACTCCTACTTTAAATTCATAACCACTATCATACCATAGTGTCGTCATAATTCCATTATACTCTTCTTCCCATAATACACGAACATCATCAAGTTTCTCCCCAAATTGTTCATCTACACCTTTTTCTGTATCTATCTCACCAAAAAAACTCGTGATTAATTTTACTAATTTTAATTTTCCTCCAACACTTTTTAATCTTCTAATTAAAAGTAAAAATATTTTTAATTCTTCGTTACTCTACCTTATCTATGACTCTTTAATAAATTGTAACCAATACATTCCCATCTTCTTCTAACACTTGTTTATAAAAAATCTTTCATATCTTGAAAATAATCCATTATTTCTTCTTTTATTTCGTCAGTTTCTTCTTCATAACCCCAGATATTTGGATATAATTCCGCTTCTTTACATTCTTCCATACTAAAAGTTTCTAAAGCTCTTTCTATATCAAAAATTGTCAAGAGCAAAAACTATATCTTTAATTCTTGATTTTTCTATATAACTGATATATTCCTCAATACCATCAATAGGGAATACTCCAACAACTGCTTCGCTAAGAGCATTATTTTCTATAGGTTCACTGCAACTTACTCCTGTAAGTACAAAATGAAGAGCATCCCACATCTTATCGATATCAAGAAGTATCTCAGCTTCATCATTCCAATCTTCAACTTCCTCAAAAAAATATCATCTTCTTCTGCATAAAAAGATTTAAGTTCTTGTAAATTCGTATCACTTAAATATTGATAATTTGCTATTATTCCCATTTTAATCTCCTCCTTTAATTATTACCTCTTTAATTTTTGACTTATTTAGATAATCTAATGAATTATTTTCTTCAACTTTTTATAAACATGTTTATTAATAGAGAATACTTAATGTGCTATTTCTATCTTTAATTATTTTTACAATACTAATAGTTAATATAGTATCAATCAGTATATTCTATTTTCACATTAATAAATTCTAATTGTACATTAATCACAATAGATTTATTTAATACTTTTTTTATTCATCTGTTCTTAATATAATGGATACCTTCATCTTGAAAACTAAAAGTTAACTTAATGTATATTTATCAAATGAAATTACCATTTTTAGTCTATTCTTATATTGTACCATATAAACAATTTCCCATTTATAAAGCGTTCCAAATAAAACAAAATGCAAAAATACATCCCCAAAGAATTTTTTTGTTTCTGTTTGTACTATTAACATTCCATAAATGGCAAAGAATGTAGTAATTAACTCAATAATTCCCTCAAAAAAATCTGTATGTATTGGATGAAAAAAGCAGACAAATTAATGTACAAGTGATAGCTCCATAGTTCGCAAAGATACTTTTTGAATGATAACATTTGTTGATTTTATCAGATATAACCGCATAATTAAATCCTTCAAAAAAATCCCCAAACTAATACAATCATCCCCATTCCAAAAATATTTGTTGGAAATCCACTAGAAAGTACATCATCAGTAAGCATAATCTTCAACGGATGATAACCACGAAAAATTCCCTGAAGCAAAAAAATATAAATAACTAATGGAGAAAAAGCAAAGAATAGTACCTAGTATAGATTTAAAAATGTTTTTTTCATTTTTAACCCATACTCAGAAAAAAACTTTCTTTTCTTAAAATCATTACAATAACTATTCCTAACCCCGCTACTCCAAACTGTACCCCTGCATTTAATAATAATCTTGATATTACATTAATACTATTATTTGTAAGAAAAACCTTTCATTTGATTACCATAAACTGCATACATCCCAAAAACCATGAAAGTTATAATTCCAATAATCGTAGCATCCCACTCTAGTTTTTCTGTTCTAGTGTAAGTTGTTTTTTTCTCATTATTTATTACCTCATATGCCTATTATATATTATTAATTTTACTACTTTAATTATACCATAACAGTATATAATTTTTCTTGAAGAAGTCAAAAACTAACTTTTATATACATAAAAAGTTGATTTTTAAAAATTAAAAACAAGCTTTCCTCTACTAATAACAGTAGCATAGAAAACTTGTTTATATTTTACTAATTTACTTTTACTATTGAATATACACGAAACCTTTCTTAATAACAACTCTCTTTAATAACATAATTATATTTACTTATAATCTGTTCCCCATTCTTTTGTATCTACGTTCTAGCAAATATATGAAAATAACCACTACTGACACAAGCACTAAAAACAATACGATAATCCATTCCGTATTTCACGGGGGCCTTAAATTGACTTTGCCATCAACAACTTGCATTTGTTTCTGATTAATTATGTCTCTAATCCTATCTATACTAATTTTATTTGAATTTGATAACAACTCATTCACCACATTTTTATCATTAATTTCAAACACCGTATTCTTCACGAGCTGATTATTACCCAAATCATCAAAATAATAATATTTTTCCATCTTTAGTCCAAACTGAACCAATTGTATGTAGACCAATATCTTTTATTTTTCCCAACCATATTTTTATCAAAATATACCACTTGTTAAGTATAATTCTACAATAAATTTCTTTTTGAAAGAATACTCTTTATTCTCATGTAACCGGTGTCGTACATCTTCTCCATACTTTTTTTATAATATTCAATAACTTTTCTAATAATACTCCTTTTTAAAATTTAAATTATGTATTCTATCATAAAAAATACTCGACACCCTAAAGTTGAAACTTTTAGTCTAACTTTAAGATGTCAGTTCAAAATGTATACTATTTTTTTATTCAATTTCTTTATTGATTTTACAATACTTGTTTCATAAATTTTAATTTATTTGTTCTAAAGCTTGATTTATATCAGCTACGATATCACGAATATCCTCTATACCTACAGACATTCTAATAAGATCTGGTGATACTCCAGCAGCCAATAACTCTTCATCATTCATCTGTCTATGTGTAGTAGACGCAGGATGAAGTACGCAAGTTCTTGTATCAGCCACATGAGTAACTATTGAAGCTAGTTTTAAAGAATCCATAAACTTAACTGCAGCTTCTCTTCCACCTACAACACCAAACGATATAACTCCACAAGATCCGTTTGGTAAGTACTTTTCTGCCAATTCATGCTGACTATCATTTTCTAGTCCTGAAAAGGAAATCCAAGATACTTTAGGATGACTCTCTAGGTGTTTAGCAAGCTCCAAAGCATTTTTCAAAAATGTCTTTCCATTCGTAAATGTAATGTTTCTAATCCAACGCCAAGATAAAATGAATTCTGTGGAGAAGGTATAGATCCTAAATCGCGCATCAGATTCGTTGTCATCTTTGTAATATATGCTGCTTTCCCAAAACTTTCAGTATAGACAATTCCATGATACGTTTCATCGGGAGTCGTTAATCCTGGGAATTTTTCACTATATTTTACCCAATCAAAGTTTCCTGAATCTACTACTACACCACCAACTGCATTTTGCTGAACCATTCATATATTTTGAAGTTGAATGTAACAATATCAGCACCCCCACTCAAAAAGGTCTACAGAATATAGGAGTAGGGAAAGTATTATCAACTATTAATGGCACTCCATGTTTATGAGCTACATTTTGCAAAATTTTTCTATATCTAAGATATTTAGCGAAGGGTTAGATAATGTCTCACCAAAAACTAATTTTTTGTATTAGGTTGAAATTTCTCTTCTAATTCTTCTACTGAAATATCTGGTTCCACAAAAAGTAGATTCAATACCCATATCTTTCATAGTCTTAGCTATTAAGTTATATGTTCCACCATAGATAGCAGAAGAGGCTATAACATGATCCCTGCCTTAGCTATATTTAATATAGCATAAAAAGTTAGCTGCTTGTCCTGATGATGTTAATATAGCTGCTACTCCACCTTCAAGCTGGCATATTTTGTTTGCTACTGCATCATTTGTAGGGTTAGCCAGTCTTGTATAAAAAGTAACCAGAATCCTTTAGGTCAAATAAATCACCCATTTTTTTGTGATGATTCATATTTATAAGTTGTAGATTGCACTATTGGAACCACTCTTGGTTCACCATTTTTTTGGCTCATATCCACCTTGTACACATATTGTATTTGTATTATAATTTGTCATTGATATTACTCCTTTTTAATTAATATTTTTTTATTTAATAAACTTTTTATTCAAATTGAGTCAAAGGTTCATTACCTTTTATTGCTCCCACTATAAACCCGAGTGTTGCAGGAAGAATCCATGCAAATCCAAGATTACTTAGAGGAAGTATATCAATAAAAGTTTTGATAACAGCTACATTTAAAACTGATAAAATTGCTTCTAAAAATACTTACTACTAATGTAAAATATAAGTGCATATCTAAAAACTTTTGTTTATTAGGTATATATTTACGAAAAATACCTAAAATCATTAAGACTATTAAACTTGGATATACTCCTTTTATAAATTGGTGTGGCAAAGTATACAATTTTTTCAACACCAAGAATAGCAATTGTAGCCCCCAGAGCTGCAAAAACAAATGCCGCTAACTTATGCGGTATCTTTCCTTTTGAAAAAAATCATGGAAAAAGTTAGCTATAGATGTGATTTGTCCAATTGCAGTCGTTATACAGGCCAAAACTACAGCAATTGAGAAAAATAACATTCCTCCTTGCCAAGAACTCTTTCAGCTATACCTAATAATAACTGACTTCTTTCCACATTTTCTGGATAATAACTACTTACTGACGCACCAAGGTATATTAGACCTACATAAATAACCGCCAACAAGATTAAAGCAATTATACCACAATATGCAGTAAGTTTATTTCTTTCTCCACTAGTACGATAACCTCTTCGAATAATATCTCCTATAAAAACAGTTCCTATAAGATAACTTACTATTAAATCTCCAGTTTGATACCCTTCTAACAATGAGTGAGTAAAAACTCCACTTTTTTTGTGGAACTACCGGATGCCCTATTGGAGTAAGAATCCCTTTAATAATAATTCCTAATAGGACAACTACCAAAAACAGGTGTTAAAAACTTTCCAACACTATTTACCATTTTTATTTACATCTAATGAAAAATATAACGCTATGGCAAAAATACCCTAGTATAAATACTATAATTGGTGTATTAGGTAAAAAGAGCTTTAAATCCTAGCTCATACGCAACTCGCACCTGTACGAGGTACAGATATATTCCTGCAAAATATCATTATAAATAATAGTAGAAATTTTGCAAAAGTTTTTTTATGTATATCTCCAGTCATAGACTCAAGAGAACCACCATTTTTTTGAAATTACATATAACCCCACAACTGGCATTAAAACTGCAGACACACAAAATCCTATTGATGCTAAAGACCATTGATTACCTGAAAGAAATCCTAATAATGGTGGAAATATCAAGTTTCCTGCACCAAAGTATGCACCAAATAGAGCTAACCCTACTATAAATATATCTTTCCTTTGTTTTTTCATCTACTTCTCCTTTGTATATAATATATTGTTGAAAAATTAGAATTATAGAATATAGTTAAAGTTTTTACACTATGAATTAAAAATAAAAATGCTCCCATCCATAAAGGACGAGAGCAAACTCACGCGTTACCACCTTAATTTATCTTTTTATTACTAAAAAGACCTTTTTGAGTACTATCTCATACTCATAATGCTATAACGGGCATCCCGTCACTATCTTAATCTAAGTTATATCGATCTCAATGTGAAGACTCCAAGGCCATATTCAAAAGTTTCTTTCTCATTTCTCTCACCAATTGAAATGTCTCTGTATTGATTAAATAACTTTCTACTCTTCTTTTCAACGTCTTGATATACATTATAAAAAGGAACACCTCTTTTTGTCAATACAAAAACAAAAAAATTTATAAAAATTTTCTAATTTTTTATGTTTTTACTGTATAATACCATCATAAACACTATATACTTTATAAGAAAAAAACTCTATTATGTCTCACAAAAACAATACGATATAACATTTATATTGTAATCCAAACATGATATAATAACGTTTTTAATAAATTAACAAACAAATAGTGTGTTTTATTGACTTAAAATTGTCAAATTCATATATAAAATGGAAAAAAAGATAATTGATACTATAGAGTCCTGCAATCTTGCAGGAACAGCAATAACAGGTGACTTATTATGTCAAAAAGATTCAAAAGAACAGCAAAAATTATGTAATTTATGTTTAGGAGAAAAAGAAATATTTATGCCCTTAAATACCGGTTATATTGATGAAAGAGTCAGTTATATTAGGAAATATGTGGTAAATACCTATTTTTATACAGCCGTTTTTCAACCATATTTATTATAATATTAATTTTCGTAAACCTAGAAAAACTAGCATACCTTATATAATTGAATATTAAACACTAAATTATTTCTATTCCTCCTAGGTATAATAAACGCATTTTCAGCTTTGTTTAAACCAATTTTTAGGATAGTAGCCCATCGCACTTGGAGCAGAAAGTAATATATTGCAACCTTCTCTCCTAGTATTTTTTTCTACTCATATTAATAAGGTTTTTTTCCTATACCTTGTTTTTTTGATATTCTTTATCTATTGCTAAATCAGACAAATAGCAGGCATAAGAAAAAGTCTGTCATTCCACGTAAGATACCAACTAATTTATCATTATCCCATGCCGTTAATACAAAATTAGAGTTATTTAACATTAATTCCAATCTTTTCAAATCACTTGTAGGTCTTCCTATTCCTGATTTAATTAAAAACCTGCTTATATTCTTCTACTGTTACTTTTTTTATTACTAAAATATTCAATCATATCTTATTATACCTCAATAAATTCCAATTTATTTCATAAACTATTTCACTATATCATCCATTTTATTTTCTAGATTTTTTTGTAAATAGACAATTCCTTTATTGCAATATCCAAAGAACGTCGTACTCTATTCTTTTCTTTATTTTCCTTTACAGAGCTAACCAATACTATTCTGTATTGAGGAATTTTTAATATGTAGGGTTGCATACCAAAAAGGCTGAGGTTTAGGAATCTTAATATCCAACTCTCCTTTTTCAATATGTACCTTTCTATCATTCCAATTTAGTTCAGCGTAATCTTCGTAAAGGTCAATATATGCTTCTTGATCCTCATGACTCCAAATTTTCTTTTGCAATCCATGTTGGAAATAGCATAAATATAGGAATCAAGGCAAATATCAAGTAAACAGCATGTATTGGATGTTCTCTAAAATATATAGGTCCGTATCCTGGCCCTTTGTCCATACCAGAAATTGTTAAAAATCCGAAAAAGCCAATAGCCCAGCTGCTACTCCAAATATAACCAAAATATATAAGACACCTGGTGAATATTTATTATGTCTAAACTTTATTCTTTTCATTTTTAAAATCCTTCTTTATAAGTCTAAATTGCTCTTTTTTTAAGATAATAAAAATATAAGATTTTGTATTATCTTTTATTTCTCCTATCTCTGCATAATCTCTAAGTAATTTTTTTAAGCTAACTCTAGATTTAAAACTTCTCTAATAATTTCGCCCTTCATCTATTGCTGATATTTTAATGTAGTCAAATCCATCTTTTTAACAGCCTCAAAAGAAATTTCTTCTCCATTGATTGTTTCCAAATAATTATTATCATCAAATTCAAAATCTTCTTTTTCCTCATCATAATCTATACTATATCCTAAATCGATTTCTATTTTAGAATTTGGAATATCTAATTTTACAAGCGGACGATTATCAAACGTTTCTAAATCAAATTTATCACAAAATAATGAGTTATAACCATATTTTTAATTGATCATAAAGTAAAATTTCTTTTCCTGTTTCAATACATCTCCTACAACCTTACAAGGTTTTATAGTTGAAGTTTTTCATCAAAAATTTTCAGTAATCACAGCATCAGAATCCAATTCACTCAAAGTAATAGATTTCAAAGAACTCATTATATTTTGTCTTTTTCTAGTTCGTTAACTATCCTGATAGACGAAAAAATCCTCTTCTACTTCAACAATTTTATAATTACTTTCTTTAAAATAAGTTGGTATTTTTCATATAAAAAACTCCTTAAATCATACACAATATTTTATAGATATATTATATAATTATATTTTAGTAAAGCCAAGAAACAACTAGAGATGCAGCCTAGACAATTGTATTTTAATCGATATTTTTCTATGGATACTTCTTAGTAAGTACAACTTTTTGATAATAATAAAACACACCACATGTAGTGAAACTTTCCTTTACTTTTTGCCATAACGATAACCTCACTCTATTTTTATTTGTTGATCTTTTCAACAATTATATTTTATCATATTCGGTGGACAAATACTGTCTATCTATAAATTATTTTTTTAAATTATTTTAAAAATAATTTAATATTTATCTAATATATTAGATAAATCAATTACGATTGAGTTACTTATCTTAGTTTCCTTAAAAATTTGTTCTTCAATTAAATAACATAGTAATTACTAAAAGTCTATAATTATTTTTCATAGAATAATTGTTTGACTTTTCAGTTATTCTATTATATGATTTTTCATTATAAAAACTAAAATTAATATAATGATTTTTACTTTATGAAACCAAAAAGACGACAGTTTCCACTATCGTCTTTTCTATCTTTTATGTATTTTTATAACTATAACCTAGAGGAATTATACCTAAATCAATCCTGCATCTTTTAGGATTTCTTCAATATATGTTCCTTTGATTTTTCAATACTCGTTTACTAATTGCTTTGGCAAAGAAAGGTAGTTTAACTTCTTCAAGCTTTTTACCATCCATTAGGCGATTAGTTGATTTAGTCATGACACGTAAATCATATGCAGAATTAAATACTTCAGGTACACCTCTATCAACATCTAGTAATGTGTATACTGCTTCCATAGCTGTACGAACTGAATATTCTGTAGTGAAGACAGTATCACGAGGTGTTTCAGAGAAGTTACCTATAAACGCTAAGTTTTTAGAGCCTTCTGGAATAACTAGTGGTCTATCACCATCGTGTCTTGGCATAAAGTAACTTGTTATATAAGGCATATAACATGGAACTGTGCTACAACCTTTGCTTGCAAATTCGTGAATAAATTGTTCAGGAACCCCAATATGGTAAAGCCATTCTTCTGCGATTTCAATACCTGTACAAGCTTCTATTGGTTTTTTTATATAGTTACCTGAAATATTTGAATATAATCCATAAATCCAAACTACTAATTCATCTTTTGATTGAGATTTAAAGTGAGGTTGACGGTTAAGTGTAAAGCTCATCATCCAATTTGAGTCTCGTGCTGTTACTATACCACCAGTTACTACTTTACCTGCATAAGGATCAGCGTTTACAAATTTTTTCTATATATTCTGCGATTCGTTTGTCTGTTACAGTCGTCGTAGCCGAAACAAACCAACTTTGATCGGAAGATTTTTCACAAAATACTTCTGGACGTCCAAAACGTTCATCTTGTTTAGCTAAGTTTTTCCAAAGTTGCCAAGCTCCACCAAGTTCTTTGCTGACTGGAGCTGAAGTATCATTGTTACCATATGTTGTAGATGCAGTGATACTACCATTTGTAACAAATACTAGGTCATCTTCAGTTAATTCTCTAACAACATGTTCTCCGTTTACTTCTAAGATCGGATGCTTAGCTACTAGATCTTTTCCTTGTTTTTCAACTTTAATATCTTTAACTACAGTATTGTACTCAAAAAGTTACACCATGACTTTCTAAGTATTTAACTAATGGTAGAACTAATGATTCATATTGGTTATATTTAGTGAATTTAAGTGCTGATAAATCAGGAAGTCCTTTAATATGATGAATAAATCTCAACATATATCGACGCATTTCAGCAACTGAATGCCATTTTTCAAAAGCAAACATTGTTGCCCAATAAGTCCAGAAATTAGACTCAAAAAATTCACTACTAAAGAAATCTGTTATTTTCATACCTTGAAGTTCTGATTCAGAAGTCAAATATAGTTTTTACTAATTCCTGACTTGATTTATCAGATAATGCAAAAAGTCCATCATTAGGAATTTGTTGTCCACGGTTTTCAATAACACGACATTTTGAAAAGTTAGGATCTTCTTTATTTAACCAGTAGAACTCATCTAAAACAGATGCATCCTCTACCTCTAATGAAGGAATAGATCTGAAAAGATCCCAAAGACATTCAAAGTGATCTTCCATTTCACGACCACCACGAATAATAAATCCACGAGTTGGATTCATAATACCATCTAAGCTACCTCCTGCGATAGGTAGTTCTTCAAGAATATGGATTCTTTCTCCTTTCATTTGTCCATCACGAACTAAAAAGGCTGCTGCCGCAGAGAAGCTAGTCCAGAACCTACTAAATAAGCTGATTTTTATCAACTCCTACTGGTTTTTGGTTTTAGCAAATGCTTCATAATTTCCGTTTTGAATAATACATAAAAACTCCTCCTAAAAAGTGTATACTAATATCACTATTAATATACACTTTCCATATCCATAATACAATTTACAATTTTTACTTTTGCCTAACTATTTTACAAATTCAATTAATTGTAAAAGAGCTTAAACTTTATTTAAAGAGAAATTATCTCACCCAGCATAACTCTTTCAATTCTTTTCAACTAGTTCTTCAACACTTTCTGGCATTTGCTTTTTCTATCCAATCTAACCCTACTCCAACCAAAAGCATATGTATAAAAAAGAATAAGAAAACTCTACTTGTTTAGCTTCTTCTTTTTGTTACTTCGATTTTTGAACACCTGATTACTTAGAAATAGTTCAATCTCCTGTCTTAGTACTTTTTCTAAAAATCCTTTTTCCAAAAAGAGCGATAGGTGTTAAAACAAAAACATGATTTTTCTGAGATATATTGAAAAATTGATGTTAGAGCATCTTGCCATTTATCATAGATTTTTCCCTCTTTCGATTGGAGTCACTACCTCTTTTAAGATATATCCACTCTACTAAATCATAGATGTCTTTAAAATTATTATAAAAACGTTTGACGACTAACATCACAAGCTAGTGTTAAATCATTTATTGTTATTTTTGATAATGATTTCTTTTTCCGCCATTTCTTTTTAAAGTTGATGCCAGTACTCTTTTTATTACTATTGTCATACCTAATCACTCCCTTTCATTTATTCTCTAAATCTTATATTATTATTTTTCTCATAAAAGTACACTATTTTTCTCAACCAATAAAATGCTTCTTTTAATTTTTCCGTACCATTTTCTAAAAATTATCTTTCCATGAGAAAAACAATTTTATCAGGTTTCCAGCTTTTCAATCTTAGAATAGCTATCTTTAGCTTGTTTTTTTAAAGATAAATGATCATCGTAAATCTCTTGACGTTCGAAACTTAGGATACTTATTATCTCCAAACTTAAATACAAGTTTATATAATAACGGTAATTTATTCACTTCTATACTCTCTATTAAGTCCGTTAATATTAAGGTTGAACTCTTTTTATGAAAAATACCATCTCTTCCATGGCTATACTCCCTTTAAATGGAGTAAAAAGTATCTCCTCTGACCAAGAAGTTTTTGAAATATTATCTAGTGATACAAAAATTTTCTCCTTCATCAGTTTTAAGTTTGCTGCTTACTCCTTTTGCTAACCAAACTTTTGCATCTGGATAATGTTTATACCAATCCAATACATAACTATAGTGGTATTTATTAGAGCAACTTCATATGTTCGATTTCTCCTAGTTCTTTTATTTTTCATCTAATTCTTTTATTAAAAAGCTATTGGTGAATGAATCCATAATTTATTATTATCTAATTTAACTACTGTCATCCTTGTTGTAAAAGGAACTTTGAAGAGTTTAAAAACTCATATGTATTTCATTTCCGTCGACGATCCAGATATTCTCTCCAATTTGTTTTAATTTATTAATAGGAGAATATAACTTCAACATTCCTTCCATAACATTCACCTTCTTTCAATTTATTTTTATTTTTACAAAGTTATCTCTAAATATTTTATATTTCGTGAAAAATATTTATATTATTATATTCTATCTTATCATATTAAACAAAAAGAATAGTAATTTCTTTAAAACTTAATTCACTATTTTTCAAATAAATATATTACGAAGCCTTACATTTTATTCTTTTTAGGAAAAGAGGATTTTTAAATTAATCTATGATGATCTCAATAGAAAAAGAGAACATTTATTATAATGTTCTCTAGTTTGATATAAACTCAAAGATATAATAATTATAAGTAAGTCTATGATTTATCCTTATATATTATTGTAAGTAATTCTTCCCCAATTTCTTTTATTAAGTCTACAACTAGGGCATTTCCCATTGTAAAAATATCTATTTATATTTGTAACGCCCTCTAATTCCGTCCATTTATCAGGAAAAGTATTTATTCTTTCTGCTTCAATCGGTGATATTACTCTAAGTTTATTATTTCAGGATCTTTCACTACATGGCTCATCCTTGATACTGTAGCTTCTGTTGTAACCATGGTTCTAGCTGATTTAATCAATGAATCCGGGAATAACATACTACCCATACCATACTTATATCTGTCAGACCTGTTCTTGAAACTTTCACCTTTTAAACCCACCTTTTAATTCTTTGAACTTTTCAATTTTTCAGGAGTCAAATATAATTCTTTATCTTCTACATTATGTATTACTAATTCTCCTAAAGTGGCTTTCTTTTCGAGCTCTTGGAATATAGTTAGCTATAAATACCTTTCCTTCTATCATAACACCCGTTTTACAAAAATCCTTTTTATAGAAAAAGTATCTGAAAACTCTTTAACTGATTGAGTTAAACCTAAGTCAATAGCTCTAAAATCAGATATTGATTCATTTTTCATGCTACTTTGAAAAATGGAGCCATATCAATTAAAAATTTCTTATTTTATTTTTCTTCTTTAATTGTATTGAGATACATATCTATGAAAAAACCAGAATCATTTTTAAAAGCAAATATAAAAGTTCTTCTTCGTCGTTGAGGATAGCCATAATCTGCAGCATTTATCATTTTTCCAAGAAACAGAATACCCCAAATCTGATAATGTTCTTAATATTATACCAAAAATCACGACCTGGTTGTTTGCTTCTAACTCAGGAGATGCAAGTAATCTATCGACATTTTCAAATAATAGGTAATTTGGTTTCTAATTCTATAACTTCTCGAATTTTCCCACCATAATACTCCTTTTTACCTTTTAATACCTTTAGCTCCTGATGTTGCAACAGAGTAATCTTGACATGGGAAACCAGCAACTAATAAATCCATTTCTGGAATCTGATTTTTATCTAATTTTTGTAATATCTTCATTACTTATTAAAGTATTGGGGAAGTTCTTTTTATAGATATTAAAGGCAAATTGGTTTTCTTGATGGTTCAAATTGATTAGCCTCAAACTACTTCATACACAGTTTGCTGGCTCTAGATAATCCAAGATGAAAAACCTCCAACGCCTGCAAACATTTCAACAGTTCTTATTTTTAAATTTATTCATTATTTCTATTAATTCTTTTCCTTTCTTCGTCAATTATCTTTATTGCATCAAGAATTTTCATTCTTACTATATTCAACTACTAATGTTTTATCATCTATTGCCTCATACATTAACTTTTCTTTTATCTTTCAACCTACTATATATCTTTTCATCAACAAATCCAGGACGAAAGCTACTTATATCTTCTGATGCTGTCTGTAAATAATATTAGTCTACTGATTTTGACTAAGTCCTAAACGATGAATTCTGTCCTAGATTGCAAACATAAAAAGTTAAATTAAAATTATATTCAAAAATATACTGCATCATGTACAGTTTGATGTAAAGATATTGATTCACCTATAGTTTGAGGGGATTAGATACTAAAACTTGTACATCTCCATCTTTCAAATTCATCAATCAATGTGGCTCTATTTAATTTTTCAGTACCTCCATATACTAGGTTTACCTTTAATATCTTTTTCTTCCAATGCATTTATTATTTTTAAAAGTGTATCTATAAAAATACCCCAAACTAGTACTCCTTCTAAGACTAATTTATGTACCAATTTAATTCCCTCATTGAATTTTTGGAGATACCATACTATCTATATTAATATCTTCGTATAAATTGTTTAAATTATTTGATTTACTATTATCTAATAGGGAAATTAAATCATTTTCTGATAATGTATAAATATCTCCATCATCATCACACAACATTAATTCATTATAATTAATCTGTTTAGTTACTGAGGAAGGATTAGTTGAGGCCTGTATTAATCTAATCAATCGAGCTAAACTTGATTTCTCATTTAAATAAAATTCGTTCAGCCAAGTCCAACTGTTCATCACTTGGGGAACAACTTCTAATATAATCATCTTCTGCCAACGGAACATTCAAATCTTTCTTGCTAGTTCTCCAGAAAAAGGATGAATCTAGCATTAATTTCTCTAATTTGTTTTACTGTTGGCTTTAAATAAGTACTTAATATCCCATTCAAAAACGAGATTATACTCATTACCGTATAATATGTGTAAAAATTGTATAAGTCTTGATAACTATTAGGGTATTGGTGTTCCTGTTAAAACATATTTAAATTTAGGTTTTCGGATAATTCTAAAAGCTTTTTAGCCCTAATACCATCAGGATTTTAATTCTATGTACCTCATCAAATACAAGCATAGTCCTAACATCCATATTATCATCTATTTTTGTCAAAGTATTTTGGTAATGATTCATAATTAACTAAAACCAGATTACTAATTCCCCAGTTAACTGATAAATCATAATCAAAAATCCTTAGAAGTTTGAGTATCAATAGATTTAAGTAATTTCTTTTTACCAAATACTTTTTAAACTCTACTTTCCAGCTATCAAATGCATTCAAAGGACATACAACTAACAACCTATCAATTCTTTTCATTTTCTTGTATTCCTAGTCTATTTAAATATGCAAATACCCCAAGAATCATTGCTGTTTTACCTGCTCCTGGAACAGAAAAGTTTGCCGCTCTAGACATTTCATACATAAAATACGTGATCTCAAATGTAGTTCATACTAATGGCCTAGTTACTTCTGATTGTATAATATCAGAAAATTCTTCATACTTTAATTTATCATTAGGAAAAATTATCTAACTCCTTTATAAACATTACCTAAAATTTTATACTTTTCTATAGAGTATTTATACTGTTCAAGGTACTCTATAACTGAATTTTGTTACTGTAACATGTATATCTTTTTAGCTCTTTCTTTAGTAATAGAAATTATTCTTTCTATGTCCTTGTATGTTGTTGAAAGGTTTAATTGTTAAATAATCATCTTCAAAGTATATTGAAATATCGCTTCCTTTTCTCAATTTTCTATCACTAAATGTTAATTGAATATCCGTTTTATCAATACGTATAACTGTGTCATCTATTAACTTGAAAAATTATTTCATTTTCAAAATTATCAAAATTATTATTACTATCATCAATTTTTCTCAATAGCTTCAATATTTGACTGAGTTTGATATTTAGCTATTTCCTCATACGCTAATTCTGAAACCTCTATAACTTTAACTCCCGGTTCTTGGTTACCCCATAATCTATTAAATCGATCTTGATTTGATTGTATTCTCTTTTTAACATTTTCACTGGAATCCCAAGATACATCAACACTAATGCTTTTCATAATTAACATTCATACCATTTTAGTTTCATTAACTGATCCAGTTAAAAACCTTTCATCACCTGATGAAATTGTTCCAAATTTATCATGAAAAATACCTTTTTTTCTGTTAATGCTATTTTTATTCTAGCTCTACCCATTGCAATCATAAAAGCCAAATTTCCAAGTTGTTTGCTGAACATTAGAGGTAAGTCTTTCATTTCTTTCTGCAAGTTTTAGTGGGTTTGATAGTTTTCAAGTAAATCATATCCTGCCTTAATTCTAGTATAATCTTCCTTACTAATTTCTTTCGAAATAATATATATTCAAGATTACCTCCATTTTTAGCAAAGCTCTTCTAAACTTTCAGAGTAAAAATCTACACCGGCCGTGCTAAAATATCCAGAAACACGTTGATATAAATCAGCTTCTTTTAAAAGTGGTTTATAAAATTCTCCAACTATAGAACTGAGAATATTCCGGTCTTATTTTTATTTTTATTTCTTTTTGAGAATGCCATAATTATATGCCTTCTTAAGTCTATATAAAAACATCTTTAATTTCATCAATTATTACTTTAGCCTCAAAATTTTTCATCAGGTGTCATATTTAAGAAAATCTTTGAGGCTCTATCCTGATAATCATCCCTTATGTTCTCTAACTCTATAAGTGGTTTCATCTATCATTTTCTATTTTCCTTTAAAAACAAGCCTCGTTTTGTAGATTTTATTAATACATTTACACTTTCTTGCACTTCGTTATCTTGCTCAATTACTGCTTTAAGTTCATTTGCTGTTTGAATAGGCTTTGTTTTCAAACGCATCCATATAATATCTACTTTGTCATCAACAGCATCTAAAAATATCCTAATCTTTCATCACTGCGTAGAATATTTTTGTTTTAAATCTCTCATTATACGAGTTGAATCATTTTGATTATCAACAGTTTTAGAGACAGCAAGGTACGCTAGTACAGCTTCTTTAATAGATTCTTTATTGTTAGATTTTAAATTAGTTATAGTACTTTCAATTTCTTCTATTGGACCATCTAGATTTAAATCTCTAGCCAAATAAAAATTTATCTATTGGGTTTTCCTCCTGGTGATACAATTTCTATAAACTTAATCAATTAATTCTGCCAACCTTATATCTCGATTAATTTTTAGTGTTCTTCGCACCAGATGCTCTTTTATATTCTTCAATACTCATTATTTTCTCAACTTTTATAGTATTATAAACATCAAAAATACGATCAATTGGATTATAACTAATTCTCTCTCTCTTCCTAATTGTAAGTCTAATTCTAATTCTTTAATTATTTTTCGTCTGATTTTACATCTAAATGCAATATTACCGCATTAAACTCTTGAGCTTGACCTGTTCTCTCTCTCCAACATTCTTAAAGCTGTAAATCTTCTATTACCATCTATGACTCTACCATCTGGAAGCACAACACCTGGTTCTTGTTGCGATCTTTCATTAATAGAATCTTTAGTATCTTTCATGCATTCTTATTAGATTCACAAAATAAATTGCTCAAAAATTTTATTATATTCTGAATCACCAGCCCTGGAGTCAGCAATCCATGGATGGAACTATATTTCTTGTACATAGTGTTAATACGTCCATTTCGATCATTATAATACAAATATTTTAGCGGGATTGCGTATACATCATATTTATCATCAATTTGATTCCTAATTGATAATCCTTTCTAGTTTTTCAACTGGTTTGCGGCTGCTCTCTCTAACAAGTTCATATTATTTTTCCCTATCCTTTCTCACTTATATTAATTGTTATTCAATTCCTTTTCAACTAAATAAACTATTATTACTAAATTATTTTATTAATTAGAAAAACTTCAGGCTTTCAACTTATAAATATATACTATAGTAACACAATATTTACATTGTGTCATCAAAAAATTTTTATACTTATTAACATTTTTAACTTATCAAATAATTTTAAATCATCAACTTCTAAATATCTATATTTATAGGTTATTAGAGTAATAAATAAAAATATACTAATTTATTAATTTTCAAATTAAATATATCTTTTTATTATGATTATTTTATTGAATACCAAGTTTACTATTTTTAATATTTATATTATTATAATTAATTTTCTTGAAAAAAATTTTGTCTATTACTAATCATTTTACTTACTTTTTATACTTTCTATTTTCAAAGCTTAAAACAAACAATAGAACTTCATATCTTTATTTAATAAATATATTCATTAATATCCAAATATAATTTCTATAATTACAAATCTATTCTTCACTTTTTAAAAATCTTTGCTATTTTTCAAATGTATTTGAATTCCTAATTGTTATTTTTATAGAAATCTTGCTTTATTAATTTTTTTATGATACGTAGTTTTTAAATATTCCGACTCATCATATTTACCCCAAAAATACTGCATTTCTTCCTACATACACTACTTCATTATAAATGTAGCATTATCTATAAAGTCAAGAATACTTGATTTATTAAAGTTGCACGAGAAAAATAGTACATCTTTTTCTAACCATATCTTCCTTCCACCAATCTGGTAATCCCACTTTTTCTTCTAAATATTCCTCTTTTTGTGATTAAAGAAAAAGGTATTGAAAAATCATAATTAGTTTCTAACAAATCTCTTATTTTTTTGAGCTACATATTTCATGATTTTCTAAACTACTAAAGAACAAATTTCCACTGTTAATATATGAACTAACATTTTCAAAAACCTATGCTTAACAATTGTTCTTTTTAGTTCACTCATTGATACCTTATTCTTACCACCCACATTTATACCACGTAATAAAAAGTACATATTTCAACTGTCTGACCTCCTTAAATACTAATCTTAAAGATACTTACCTATTATTTTTCTTTTAAAAAGTCTGTATGTTACTAAAATTTTACCGATACCCTTTTAATTTTCTATACCACAAGTAGATTTTTAGTTATTGTCTTTTAAAAATGGATAAACCAACTCCACCCACTCTTGAGGTAAATAAGTTGATAAGTATCCATGATTATAATCCTTTGCTTCATACAAAATAGTATTTGGATGAACCTCTTGAAATAATCTTGCTGATTCTTTAACACAGTTCAATTCTTTTTCACCATAAATATAAAGAACCTTTGCCTCACTTTTTAGAAATCGTACTTTTCAACTTTGTAATGTCCCATATATGTTTTATATATGGTTATTAGCGTTTTAACAGGTGTCCTTGGCATATCCTCCATATAATATCTTTTTAGTTCATCAGATATGCTATTTTTGGATACATTTATCCATTAAACTTAGCTGAATTTTTACAAGCAAATTTACTGGAACATCAGTTTACCAAATAAAGATACAAGTAAAATACTTATTCTAGCTAACTTTTGGGTTGAGGGATACAAATACTTCCATCTATTATTGCTTTCTCAACTATTTCACTATCTTGTGATAGTATTTCCATAACAATTTGACCACCAAGTGAAACTCCTCCAATAGCAAACAACTTTCCGTCACAATTCTTTTTAATATAGTCTAGAATTTCTAGTGCAGAATTTTCAGTAGAAACATAATCTATCTGATTTTCTTCACCATGTCCATCAAGAGTTGGTAAAATTACATGGTATTCTTTTTGAAAGGATACGTGCTTGGCGAAGATAATTCCACCATGAATTTCCTCCTCCATGTATTAAAATAATATCAGGTGAATTCTTATCACCAAATTCATGAAATTTCATACTCAAACTCCTCTACTTTGTATTTATATTCGTTCAGTAGTTGTTTTGAATAATCTTTCCTCGAGTCTCTAACTTCTTTCCGAAGGATAGCTGCAACTTTTAACTTGTTGGAATAATTATTGCTAGATTCATCTGCGAAAAAGTCTTTTTAGACAGGATAAATCAATTGCTCTAATTCCGCTTTTGAAAGATATCCTTGGTTGAAGAGTTTTCTAGTAAGCCTTCATCAACTTTGATTGAATAATAGTTAGTCACAAATGCATAAAATCTCTCAAAGCTATCAAAGAAATAAGATAATAACCATTCACCACCGTCTTGATTTTGGTAGGTATTTTTGATGCACACGTCCGTCATACCAGATAAAGAAGGTTGTTTCATCTTTTGGTCCTCCGAATAAAGTTTTTGATATTTTTCATCCAGCCCTTTATAAAATCCATCTATGATATCTTGATTCCACTCTTCTGCAGCAAACTGGCTTAGACTATTTTCGTGATCAAAACCTTTTATAAGAACCAGTTTCTCAGCCAAAATTACATCCAAAGAATCCCCAGAACCATTATCAATAAGGTAACGGTCTCCATAGTTTTCCTCTATCTTAACTACTAATCGAAGCCACTCCTTGTTTGGATCTGTTCGATACTCATCAATTACAACCAAAGCATCTAAACGAGTTTTTATATTATCCCAATCAATCTTTATCATCTTCTAAACCTCCATGTTAAAAGTTAAAATTTATCAACCTCAAAATCTCTATTACAAGTCGATACGCAATCAGACGGCTACACTTAGAAATATTCCTCACATCGTACAAATACAAATACATCTACATTTAATCTAGTCTCCTAAAGTATGCTCTAAAAACATTATAGTTTAACACAAAAGTGTAGCTATATAGTCATTTCCATAGCGTGATAATCTGTGTCTTTTGTCACACGATTCATAAAAATCTATCATAGTAAGACCATTTTTAAGCTGTCCTCGAATCTGAGTTTCTAAGGTATGGCTAAATTCATATCCATATTCTGGATTTATAGTTATCTTGCCTTCCTCTTCAAGCTCTTTCGAATTAAAAAGGTATTGAGAATTTTAAAAGTAATTCTTCATCGGGTTTGTCCCATACAATGTCAGCATCATACATGTATATCCAAGGATTCATAAATCCGACCATTAACAATCCACCCTTTTTCAATACTCGAGAGGCTTCTTTATATATATTTTCTAAATCTTCTACATATACATTTGAAACTGGATTAAAAATAATGTCAAATGTTTCATTTTCAAATGGAAATGGTTTTGTCATATCGCTTTGAACTGTGTTGATTTCTAACCCTTCTTTTAGCAACCATTTCATCTCTTTGTAATTGTGATTTAGAAAATCCATTATGGTTACATCATAGCCTTTATAGCAAAAACTGGGCCCTGCTGTCCACCACCACAAAGCTAAACCTAGTATCTTTTTCCGGTTGCTTTTTCAAACCATTCTTTTTGGGACTCCCAACAGTTAATGCAACAGAAATTGGATTATTTCTAGCTTCTTCTAATTCTTCATGTGTCAATGGCTCAGTATAGTCATTTTTTTACATTATTCCATCTATCTTCATTTAGTTTTTATATAATTGTTCATCTTATAATCTCCTCATAATTTTATATTATTTCGATTTAAGTTGAATATGTTGTCATTACATTTTCCTCGCTTCTACAAATCAAATTTGTCTTTGTTTAGAAAATAAATCTCATTATATAATTCCATAAACTCTTTAGAAAAAGTTCGTGACATTCATAAAATCTTCTTCTACTTTTCTAATTAATCAACTTATCTCAAAAAGTGTTACTGCTTCAACATGCGGTACCAGAAAATATCCATATCATAGAACGAAAAGGATAGGCTTATGTATAAAATTATACTATAAAATAAACATTTTTATACTTACAATTTTATTTAGCTTCTATATATCAACTGTTTAGCAAATATATAGCTTTGAATATTAAAAAGAGAACAAAATGGTTCTCTCCAGTATATAACTTTTCATTAATCCACTATATTTGATAAGATTCATAAGAAAAAGTTTAACAACCTATACCCTAGTCACCTTTTTGCTTGTACCTGTGTTTGTGCTAACAGGTCCCCCAGATGCCTTTATCTTTCCTAAAAATCGTCATCGCCATTAACAAAACTGCGAATAGAGTGGCTAAAAATGATAAGATAATAGATAACAAATCAAAATTACTATAGACACCATGAATGGTACCCATATGACCCTAATTGCCATGGTAAAAAATTTGATGGTGTTTCTAATTAAGCTAGCCTTCACTGTGTAAATCGGGTGAAGTCCAGCTTTAGACTTCCCAAAACTCCCATTTTTCATAATCCAAAAATGTGAAATAAAAGCATGATTGGTAGAACAGTGATAAAAATGTAAGGCTCTGCGCTTGAATTTCTGTTTGCCTTGGAATGCCATTATGTAGTAATAAGATATTGCACATAGAAACAGAAGAACTAAATAAGTTAAAAATTAAAAAGATAATCAAATAGAAATTCAATCATTCTTTTTCTTAACGAAATATGATTGAATGCTAAAATTTTCATCATCATTTCCCCTTTTCTTCTTCCCTACTATAACAAGATTCCATGAATAAATTAATCATATAAAACATGTAGATACTATCGTTAAAAGTATCAGACAGATGTTTATTTACGATACTCTCTACTTTATATTTATATTCATTAAGCAGTTGTTTTGAATAATCACTCTTCGAGTCTCTAGCTTCTTTCAGAGGATAGTTGCAACTTTTAACTTGTTGGAATAATTATTGCTAGATTCATCTGCACAAAAGTCTTTTAGAAATTGATTCCACTGACAAGCTGAATTATCATACTTGGCGTAATCTGACTCTCCATAATATATTTTAATCATATCTTGATTGTAAAATTTATATCATTATCCCTTTTTACTTTTCTCCATGCCGCTGCCATATCAGCATTAAATTTAAAAGGACTAACTCCTGTTAAAACTGAAAAATAATCTCTAAATTTTTGGTTAAAGAGAAACCACAGTAAAGTAACGGAGTCTCTAATGTTATAACTTCAGTTTGACTTTTTCTTACCCTTACTCAAATATTTCTCTACTTTATTCCCCATAAAAATATTGTTCAATAATATAGTTCAATTCTTTTTCGTACATCTATACTCTAATCCAAGAGACTTACATATTTGTGAAAGTTCTTCTCGATACCAATAGTATTTATTAAATTCTTCAAATGATTTTATATCTTTTAAAACTAGGCCTAATTTCTATCAAACACTTACCTCCACAACATTAATTATATATTTCACTCTTTATTAACTTAATTTAATTTATTATACAATACTCTTAGATTTAGTAAATTAAAATAAAGACTTACCCCAAAAGCTACAGATGCCTTTTAACAATAACATTAGAATAAGTCTTTATTTTCTACACTTCATTTATTCACTGGCTGCAACTTTTGACATCAATACGACGCACTCAGCGGTTCGCTGTTACCGCATCACTATCGCTCTGCGACAGCTATCACTAAAGCATTCGTAATTAATGACTTCGGTCTACGCCCTTGTCATTAAAACGACTGCTTCAACTGCTCATTATTGTCCAAACCTATATTTAAATCTTCATCGATGATAGGAAGTTTAAAAGTAATTGATTTTAGCCATTGCCCATTCGGTTGCTTCTCTTCATAAATTTGAATTTCAGAAATCAAAGCTGTAATTAACTGTCTACGCTCTACATCATTCATTACCTTGTAGAGTTTATCAAAATAGATCAAAATCTTATATATGTTATCTCCTGTAAGTTTCTCAGCTTCAATAGTTTGTTTCTTTGCTTTCGCATCAATTAACAATGATTCTAAGTCTTCAATCTTATCATACATACGATAAAGTCTATCGTCTAAGTCCTGTTTTCTTCGTTTGTAGTGCTTATCATCAGCATCTAAATTATCTATTTCCTCAATTAGCTTAAATTTCGTAGAATGGCTCTTCCTCAATTCTTTCTGGTAATTATCTATCTCTTTTTCTATTTCAGAGGTATCTACCTTCATGTTAATTTTTTCTTGCATCATAGAAGCAAATTGGGGATTGCTTACTATCTTTATAATTACCTCAGCAACTGCATCATCTAACAATTCTTCTCTGATTTGTTTATTGTAAGTACATTTATGACCTCTTATCATATGCCTATGTTTACAGCCATAGTAATAAAAATCTTTATACTTTGTACCATCTTTCTTTTTCTTGATACACTTGTTTCCAAACATTCCCACTCCACATATCGGACATTTTACAATTCCTGAAAGCAGATGTGTGCGTGTATCTTTCCCTTTATTAACATGCTCATATTTCTTTGCTTGAGATTTTAACTTAACTTGAGCTGCTTGCCATAGCTCATCAGAAATTATAGCTTCATGAATACCTTCAGCTATTAAATATTCATCTTGTTCAACTTGCTTATATTCATTTCTTGTTCCATGAACTTTTTCTAAAGTTCTTCTTCCAAAGGCTATTTTCCCGTTATATACAGGGTTTTTTAATATCTTTCTTATAAGACCTGCATCAAACAATGGATTTTTCCCATTTTGTCTTGGTATTTTTCTTATACCATGATTTTCTAAGTATTTAGAAAGTCCATTTGCTCCAATGGTTGTATTTACATACTGATCAAAAATAGTTCGTATCGCAATTGCTTCTTCCTCATTGATTATCAATTTCCCATCAATAAGTTGATAACCATAAGGAGCAAAACCTCCATTCCATTTGCCCTCTCTTGCCTTTTGAATACGCCCTTCCATTGTTTGAACACGAATATTTTCTCTTTCAATTTCAGCCACAGCTGATAAAACTGAAATCATCAATTTACCTGCATCTTTGGATGAATCAATCCCATCCTCAACACAAATCAAATTGACTCCAAAATCTTGCATTGTTTGTAGAGTTGATAAAACATCAGCAGCATTTCTTGCAAATCTCGATAATTTAAATACAAGAACGAAAGACACTCCATCCTTTCCGGTTTTTATATCTTCCATCATACGAGTAAACTGAACTCTACCTTCTATAGATTTTCCAGACTTACCTGCATCTTCGTATTCACCAACAATCTCATAATCATTATAGAGAGCAAAAGCCTTCATTCTTGATTTTTGTGCCTCTAAAGAATAACCGTCTATCTGTATTGATGTAGATACTCTTGTATAGAGGTATACTTTTATTTTTTTCTTTTGACATAGCATTAACCTCAATATCCTTTTTTTCTATATCTTTATATTTATACCAATTATGGTTTGGACTCATATATCAAGTATATTATATCACTTTTATTACTTTTTCTCAATCTGCGTTTTTGCCATGTCAAATTTATTTTTACCTTCTGTACTTTTTACTGGAGTTGGATTTGGAAGATTATCTAAATCTAAAACTCCAGCATACTTTGTAATCAGATTTGCTATCAAATCAGCCAATCCATTCCAGTCATTATCCACTAATACACCTCCTCCGATTTAAATTCTTTATAATCACATATTATTTTTCTTACTAAGTTTTATGACATTGGCAGGTGCATTGGCTGCTACATAGGAATCTCACCTCCGCCCCTTGTTCCAGACGAGGCAGCTTAAACTATTGAAGTATCATTATCACCACTTACATCATCGAAATAAGCTGCCACGCTTATCTTTTTATGTATTCCTATCTATCGCTCGTTTTCTTCTAACCTCGGCAATATGCCGGTATTCATTTAAACCAATTTTCATCAGCAGAAAAGTCTTGGCGTAGGTCATAATTCTCAGTAAATGGATAAAGTCCTACCTTGGTCTATTCAGTTGTCAAAGAGCAATATTTGAAAGGGATTGTTTTCTCTACATTTTCCTATTTGCCATAAGCAGGCGTATCTCTTACCCAAGAAAGCAAGAGGTCAAACTCC